>Ga0265298_10000193_pt1 | contig 93305 bp, 78 predicted proteins | sample AusTroGonzalo_MG_3_FD_193486 | JGI IMG/M metagenome (GOLD analysis project Ga0265298, IMG submission 193486) | Bovine rumen microbial communities from tropical cattle in Woodstock, Queensland, Australia - Gonzalo_01 | ecosystem: Host-associated > Mammals > Digestive system > Stomach > Rumen ...
ATGAATGGTAAGGTAACCGCCATCAAAGAAGGAACAGCCACTGTTACTGCAAAAGCTGGTGATAAGCAGGCTTCCTGCTCAGTTATCGTAGCGAAAAAAGTAATAGAAGTTGAATCCATCACTCTGAATAAAGAAGAGTTGTCCTTGGAAAAGGGCAAATCGGAGACGCTGGTAGCAACTGTGAAACCCGACGATGCAACGAATAAGTCCGTTACCTGGACCAGCTCTGATGATGGAATTGTCTCTGTGGATCAATCAGGAAAGGTAACAGCAATTAAGGGCGGAGAAGCCATCATTACCGCCAGTGCAGGTGATAAATCGGCTAAAAGCATAGTAACCGTTACTGTCCCTGTAGAATCCGTTTCGTTAGATAGGACCAGCATCACATTAGAGGAAGAACAGTCCACTACCCTTGTAGCTACCGTAAAGCCCGACGACGCAACTGATAAATCCATAGCATGGAGCAGTAGCTCGGAGTCTATTGTAAAAGTGGATCAAAATGGTAAGGTAACCGCTGTTAAAGAAGGGACTGCTACCATTACTGCTAAAGCGGGGAACAAAGAGGCGACCTGCAAGGTCAGTGTACAGAAAAAGGTTATTGCGGTTGAATCTGTAACCTTAGATAAGACTTCTGCAACACTTGAGGAAGGCCAATCCTTAACTCTTATTGCCACGGTAAAGCCGGATAATGCAACGAATAAAACTGTAACATGGTGTAGTTCCGATGATGCTATTGCTGCGGTTGACCAAGATGGTAAAGTGATGGGGATTAGTGTCGGGTCAGCCACCATTACAGCCACAGCGGGAAACGTCTCCGCAACATGTACGGTTACAGTTCAACCAAAAACGATTGCGGTGACATCGGTGCAAGTTAATAAGACGTCCCTTGATTTGTTGGTGGGTGAATCCGAGACCCTGTTTGCGACTGTCTTACCAGATAATGCCACAGACAAAACCGTCACATGGTCATCTGATAATGAAACTGTGGCAACGGTCTCTTCGTCCGGTGTTTTGAACGCTATAGCAGAAGGTTCTGCGGCCATTACTGTTATGACAAATGATGGAGCAAAAACCGCGAAATGTGACGTGACTGTAAAGAGCATTGCTAAGGGTTCCGGTACGCTGACGGATCCTTACAATGTGGCTGCGGCCCTCGATGCCGTGAAGAATCTCAGTTGGACCGCCTACGACCAGTACGACAAGGTGGGTCCGTACTATGTAAAGGGCAAGATCAGCCGTATCGTCAACAACGGCAGTTTCGGCCAGAGCGGCACCTACGGCAATGCCTCGTTCTATATCTCCGACGACGGAACGGAAAGCAATGAGTTCTACTGCTACCGCATCCTGTACCTCGGGAATAAGAAATACACCAAAGGCACGGACATCCAGATGGGCGACGAAGTGGTCATCTATGCCGAACTGATGAACTACCGTGGCAATACGCCGGAAACGGTGGCAAACAGCGGTTACCTCTACAGCCTCAACGGCGAGACCGGCGGTGGCGGCGGTGAAACCGGCACCCCGGAAGGCACTGGTACGCTGAAGGATCCTTACAACGTGGCTGCGGCCCTCGATGCCGTGAAGGACCTCACCTGGACCTCTACCACGGTATACGACAAAGTGGGTCCGTACTATGTAAAGGGTAAGATTTCCGAAGTGACGGAAGTATTCAGCGCCCAGTTTGGTAACGGTACCTTCAAGATGGTGGATGAAGGTTTTGATGCCGATTTCGTCGCCTATCGCGTACTCTATCTGGGCAACAAGAAGTTCAAGGAGGGAGATACCCAGATCCGGGAAGGTGACGAGGTTATCATCTATGCAGAACTGATGAATTACCGCGGCAATACGCCGGAGAGTGTCCAGAACAGCGGCTACCTATACAGCCTCAACGGAGATACTGGCAACGGTGGCCGTGGATTTGTGGCCGTGGATTTGGGATTGCCTTCCGGCATAAAATGGGCTTCGTACAATGTGGGTGCCACAAAGCCAGAGGAATATGGTGATTATTTTGCCTGGGGGGAAACGGAACCGAAAAATGATTTTTCATGGGAAACATACAAGTGGTGCAACGGTTCTTCCAACACGCTGACAAGGTATTGTCCATCTGGCAAGACCGACTACTGGGGTGGTTCCGGCAGTCCGGACAACAAGACAAGCCTTGCTGATTATGATTACGAGGATGACGCTGCCCGTGCATACTGGGGTGGAAAGTGGCGTATACCCACGCAGGAGGAGTTTGAAGAACTGAAAGCCAATTGCTATTCCGAATGGACGACTCTTAATGACGTGAAGGGATACAAGATAACAAGCAAGAAGAACGGAAACAGCATATTTCTTCCTGCGGCCGGCTGTCGGGGTGGGACGTCCATCTACAATGCCGGATTCGAAGGCTTCTATTGGTCTTCGTCTCTCATCACAAACACCCCGCACTACGCGCGGGATCAATACTTCTTCAGTTCCGCCTTCTACATGACAAACAATGGCCGTTACTTCGGGTTCTCAGTTCGTCCCGTCACAGAATAATAACAAGATTAGCTTCTTGTAATACCTTAAGCAATAATCTGGATTATTAGGTGTAAAATCGCCTTCTTTTCAACACCTTTTAATTCTTCCCGAAAGCGCAATACCGTGCTTATTATCAGCAGTTTATGGGTGAAATAAAAGAAATGAGATGCTCAAAAAAGCATCTCATTGTGCGGGTGAGAAGAGTCGAACTTCCACGGGCTAATGCCCACCACCCCCTCAAAGTGGCGTGTCTACCATTTCACCACACCCGCAGGGATTGGACTGCAAAGATAAGGAGCTTTTTTGAAATCCCAAAACTTTTTAAAACTTTTTTGGCAAGCGCCGGGTTAAATGCCCCGGAGGAAGGTGGCCCGGGAAGGAGAACCCTCGAAGGACAGACAGCACACGTCCATGGTTTCATCGGCCTTATACACAGTCATATAAAGGTCGCCGAACATCTGGTCCCAACCCTTGGCACCATTTCCGCGCGTGTTGATGTACTGGATGGTTTTCCCTATGGTCCGGGTGCCGAAGATGCAGTGGTAGTCCGACTTAGACCCCCTATTTTTCTGGTCGTCGTTCCACTCCCTACGTTCTCCGGAGAGGGTTACCACCCAACCTTGAGCTATACTTTCCTCCTCGGCAGGAACGTACCGAACGGCCGTCAGGGACAATTGGGTAGGATACTGGTTTTCTTCACTGCCAAAAACGTAGTCACCTTCGAATTCCATCTGCCAGGTATCTTCCGCCGTGCAGCGGAGCGTCATTCCATACAGCTGGCTGTCATCGGCCTTCACTTTCCAGGTGGAACCCACTTTGGTAAGCGCACGGTCTATGGAGAAGTGCGCGCTATTGGCAATTCCCCGCTCGCTGATGCTCAGGGCCAGTTCCAGTTCGTCCAGCACATCCGTCACCAGATTATCGGCAATGTACATCATGTATTTCCTGCCTTCCTGGTTGTTGGTCTGAATCCTTCCGCCCACGATATCGGGTTCGCTCATATAGTCGCCCCGCATACAGGCAGCGGCCATAAGGACAATCGACAATAAGAAAATATATTTTTTCATAACCTTCCTCCTTTAAAACCTGAAACCAAAGCCAATACGGCCGCCGCGGATTATACTGCCCCAGCACAGCTCGGCATTACCGTAGAAGCGCTGTCCGCCCCATTCGGCCGCAATGGGGACCAAGTCCCAGGCAAAGTTCACGGGACTGGCAGTGCTCAGCAAGTCTCCGACGGTGAACTGTATGCCGACAGCCGCCTTCGCATAAAGACGGAAATGACTGGCGCCCGGGATGCAGACTTTCACCTGCGGAAGGGCGCTGAACATCATTTCGTCGAACTTTTCCGCCGGTTTGTTACCCAGCTCGTACCAGAATTTTCCGGCCAGCGTGCCGAAATTGCTCTGTGCGCCCACCCGGAGCCATTTGTTAATGATGTAATTATAACTAATGGTTAGCACGGGACCGCTTTCCAGAGAATAATGGGGTTCGTAGAGATCGTACAAGTCTCCGTTATGGAGATTGGTATTGAGGTCGTCAAACAGCATATTATAATGCTGTCCGTTTTCGTTGTCCACCAGAAGGAATTCGGATTTATAGCCTCCCAAAAAGGCATTGACCTCATGACGCCTTTCCTGGGCCCTCATTGACACCCCAAAGAAGCTAAGAACCAGCGCCAGTAACAACAGTCTTTTCATATTCACTAACTTTCTATAATAAAAAACCGCGTTTCCCAAAAACTTGCATACGGAAACGCAAAAAAGTTTGCCAAAGTTAAAGAAATATTCGTACCTTTGCAAGCTTTCACGAGTTGGGAGCAATACGCTACAAATTTTTAATTTAAACAAACAGATTCACAATGGCTGTTAAAATCAGACTCCAGCGCCACGGTAAGAAGAATTTCGCATTCTTCCACATTGTTGTGGCCGATTCCCGCGCACCGCGCGACGGTAAATTCATCGAGCAGCTCGGCTCCTACAACCCCAACACCAACCCTGCCACCATCATCCTGAATGCAGAGAAGGCCCTGGCTTGGCTCAACGTAGGTGCTCAGCCCACGCTCACTGCCCGCCGCATCCTCTCCTACGAGGGTGTTCTCCTTCGCAAGCATCTGGCCGAAGGCGTAGCCAAGGGTGCCCTCTCCGAGGCCCAGGCCGACGCCAAGTTCGCTGCCTGGAAAGCCCAGCGCGACGAAAAGATCGCTGCCAAGAAGAGTGGCATCAAGAACGAAGCTATCGCCAAGGCCCAGGCTGCCAAGAAGGCCGAGGCCGAGGTTAACGAGGCTCGTGCCAAGGCTATCGCCGCCAAGAAGGCCGAGGCCGAAGAAGCTGCCCGCAAGGCTGCTGAAGAGGCCGCTGCCGCTGCTGCAGAAGCCGAAGCCCCTGCGGAGACGCCGGCAGAATAATGCTGCGCATCGCCCAGGTACTGAAATCCAACGGGACGGAAGGAGAACTGCTCATCAGCTTCTTCGACATCGGCCCGGAGGACATCGACCTTCAGGAACCGGTATTCATCGAATTCGATGGACTGCCGGTTCCCTTTTATTTTGAAAACTTTACGCCCCGGGGGAACAACCGCGCCCTGGTGCGCCTCACCGGCATCCACAGTCTGAAGGATGCCGACGAACTTGCCGGCCGGGCCATCTATGCCGATTATTTTGAACAGGAAAGCGATGGTCCGAACCTCACCGGCTGGACGGTCATTGACGAACAGCATATCGGCATTGTGGGCTTTGTGAGCGGCTACGAAGACATTCCCGGCAATCTTTGCATCTGGGTCCGCCGCCCCGACGGCAACGAAGTCCTTCTCCCCCTGCACCAGGACCTGGTCCAGTGGATGGACGCCAGTTCAAAGCAAATTTCCCTGATTATTCCGGAAGGACTTTTGGATTAGTGCGCCAGACGGTCCAAAAGATGGGACGTCTGGTGCAAAAAAGGCCGATTTTGAACCAAACGGTCCAGAAAATGGGACGTCTGGTGCACTGAGCGAAAAAAAGCAGTATCTTTACAAAGCTAAAACTACCAATTATGGCCATCGAAAACACCTCCGCAGAAAGAATCCAGGCGCTCGTCGAGAAGCAGCGGGCCTTCTATGCCACCGGCACCACCCGGGACGTCAAATGGCGCAAACAGCAGCTCAAGGCTTTCCAGACGGGCCTGCACAAATGGGAAAAGCCCCTGTGCGAAGCCCTCTGGGCCGATCTGCACAAGTGCTACGAAGAAGCATACCTCACCGAAATCGGCCTTGTGTATGGAGAGATAAACGAAGCCATCCGGAAGGTAGGCCGATGGGCCCGGCGCAGATGCAAGCCCACGCCGCTTACCGTGATGCCGTCTTCCAGCTTTATTGTGCGGGAACCGCTGGGCTGCACGCTCATCGTCAGCCCCTGGAACTATCCTGTGCAACTCCTGCTGAACCCGCTGGTGGGGGCCCTGTCGGCCGGCTGTACCGCCATCCTGAAGCCTTCCCCTTATGTACCGCGCGTTTCCACCGTGCTGCAGCAGATGATTGAAGATACCTTCCCGGAAGAATACGTGGCTGTGGTGCAGGGCAACCGCGTGGTGAACGGAGAACTGTTCAGGCACCGCTACGACCTGGTGTTCCTCACCGGAAGCCCTTCTCTGGGCCGCATCGCCATGGAAGCGCAGTCCAAGTATCTTACGCCGATGGTGCTGGAACTGGGCGGCAAGAGTCCGTGCATAGTGGACAAGGACGCCAACCTGAAGATGGCGGCCCGGCGGATTGCCTGGGGGAAATGCCTGAACAGCGGCCAGACCTGCATCGCCCCGGACTATCTTTTCCTGCATGAGGACATCAAGGACGCCTTCGTGGAAGCCTTCAAACAGGAACTTATCGGCCTGTACCCGGACGGGACGGAGACATCCGGCAAATACGTTCACATTGTGAAGGAAAGCGCCTTCGACCGGCTCACCAGCTATCTGTCCGATGGAAAAATCCTTGCCGGAGGGCGCTGCGACAAGTCCAAACTCTGGATGGAGCCCACCCTGCTGGACGGGGTATCGCCCGATGCGCCCGTGATGCAGGAGGAAATATTCGGCCCCATTTTCCCCATCCTGACTTTCCGGGAGCGTAGCGAAGTGGCCGATTTCGTGAATTCCCGGGAGAAGCCCCTGGCTTTCTACTACTTCGGCAAGGGTTGTAACGGCTGGGACCTCATCGGCCAAACCACTTCCGGCGGTGCCTGCATCAACGACACCATCATGCACATCGCCAACGGCAAAGTGCCTTTCGGCGGCGTGGGCAATTCCGGCATGGGCAGCTATCACTCCGAACGAAGCTTCCTGGCCTTCAGCCACGAGCGTTCCGTAATCAAAACACCCACCTGGCTGGACCTTCCAGTGCGGTACATGCCTTACAAGCTGTTCGGGCTGGTGAAAAGGATACTGTGAAATCGCTGAGTGACAGTCATTTACGTAAATACCCTGCTGCAGATGTACAGCAGGGTATTCTTGTAAAAAGCTGAAAATCAAAGACTTTACAGCACCTGGAAGTCCAGGGCCTTCAGGTCCTTGTCGGCCGATGAGCTGCCGTAGAGGATCTGGTACTTGCCCGGGAGGACGGAGAGGCCGTCGTTGCCGTCATAGTACTCAAAGGCATCGGCCTTGAGCTCCACGGTAACATTGGCCGAAGCACCGGGGGCGAGGGAAACGCGCTGGAAACCCTTCAGGCCCTTGATGGGAGCGTCCGGATTGTCCAGGCTCTTCACATACACCTGCACCACCTCGTCGCCGGCCACGGAGCCGGTATTGGTCACGGGAACGGTCACTTTCACACCCTTGCCGGCCTTGACGGAAGCAGCGGAGAGCTTACCCTCGCCGTAAGCGAAAGTGGTGTAGCTGAGGCCGAAGCCGAAGGGATACAGCGGTTCGCCCTTGAAGTAACGGTAAGTGCGGTTGTCCATGCTATAATCCATGAAGTCCGGCAGCTGGCTGGTGGAAGCATAGAACGTAACGGGCAGTTTGCCGGAAGGATTGTACTTGCCCAGGAGCACGTCGGCAATAGCCTCGGCGCCGCCTTCACCGGCGTACCAGGCTTGCAGGATGGCATCGCAGCTGTCCTCCACCGGAGCGAAGGCCAGGCAGGAACCGGAGCAGTTCACGAACACGACAGGCTTGCCGCTGGCACGGAGGGCTTTCAGCAGACGCTGCTGCACAACGGGCAGTTCGATATCGGCCTTGTCACCGCCTTCCCCTTCCATCTGGGCCGATATGCCACCCACCATGATGTAGGCGTCCACATCGCCGATAGAAGCAGTAAGCGCCGCAAAATCAGGCATATTGCGCTCGCAGAACTGGGCGCTGAACATACCGAAGGGACCGGCGCCCTTGGCGTATTCGATGCGGAAGTCGTAGTTCTTGCCGGCTTCCACCTTCATTTCCTTATAGGGAACGGCACGACCCCGGCCGAAGCCAAAGCCGAAACCGCGGCCACCCATGGCGGGCTTGGCATCTTCCACTACCTTGCCGTTCACGATGAACTTGTAACCGTTGTCACCGGAAATGTAGTACTTGAGGATGCCGGTGAAAGGAGCCGTCCACTTGCCGCTGGCGCGGAGGGAGAAGTCGTTGGTATTCACGCCGTCGGCAAAGCCGTAGCCGCCGAAGGTGCTGAAGTTCACGGTGGGATAATATCCCTTGGCGGCGGGTTCACCCTTTAGGGCAGTGTTGTTGAAGAACTCCACATAGAGACCCTTGCCGTCGTTGAAATCGGCCGTGTGATTGATGGTGTTGTACTCGTCGTTCAGCTCGCAGGCCTTGTTGTAAACCACTTCCGCACCAGGCAGGGCTGCACGGATACCGGCCAGGATGGACTGCTTGTGGGCGTCGATGGGAGTGCCGCCGTAGTTGCCGTCCAGCAGGGCCACATCATCGGCATTCGGGCCCACCACGGCGATGCGCTTTACATTCTGGGACAACGGGAGAACGCCGTTGTTCTTCAGAAGCACCATGGACTCATGGGCAGCCTCTACAGCCAGACGGTGATGCTCTTCGGAACTGATGACCTCTTCCGGCATGGTGGACCAGCGGATCTTCTCGTCCGGGTCGAACATGCCCAGTTCAAAGCGGCCGCGGAGGACGTGCCGGAGGGCGTTGTCCAAATCGGCCTCGCTGATAAGTCCCTGTGCCAAACCGTCTTTCAGGGAACGGAAGCTGCGGCCGCACTCCAGGTCCGTACCGTTAAGGACGGCGTCCACGGAGGCGTGCACTGCGTCGGGATGGGTCTCGTGCTGGCCACGGGTGTAGAAGTTGTTGATGGCGTCGCAGTCCGTAAGGATGATGCCGTCATAACCCCACTTGTTGCGCAGGATGTCGATGAGCAGGCGGTCGCTCATGCAGCAGGGCTCGCCCTCATAACGCTGGTAGGCGCACATCACCTCGCGCACGTCGCCTTCCACCACCAGGGTCTTGAAGGCCGGCAGATAGGTTTCCCACAGGTCGCGCATGGAAACGGACACGTCCATGCTGTGACGGAGCGGTTCCGGACCGCTGTGCACGGCATAGTGCTTGGCGCAGGCGTGGGTCTTATAATACTTGCCGTCGAACTCCTGCATGCCCAGGACGGTCTGGAGGCCCATCACGCTGGTAAGGTACGGGTCCTCACCGCAGGTCTCCTGGCCGCGTCCCCAGCGCGGGTCGCGGAAAATGTTGATGTTGGGGCACCAGAAGGAGAGCTCCGGATTGCCGGGATAATAGCGGGCGTCGTCCCCCACGTTCCATTCCCGTTCGGAACGGTTCCAGTTGGCGCGGGCTTCGTCGGATACGGTAGAGAAGACTTTACGCATCATCTCCGGGTCGAAGGATGCCGCCAGGCCGATGGGCTGGGGATAGACAGTGTAATTGTCGGCCCGCACGCCGTGGCAGGCCTCGCTCCACCAGTTGTAGGCGGGAATGCCCAGCCGGTCCACGGAAACCGACTTGTTCATCATCAGGCCCACCTTTTCCTCGGGGGTAAGGAGGGAAAGGAGGTTCTCCACCCGCTTCTCCGTAGAGAGTCGCGGATTCTGGAACGCATACTCATACTTGGGTCCGCAGGAGGAAAGCAGCGCTCCTGCCAGGGCCAGGATTACGATTGTTTTTTTCATACTATCAATAATATTTGGTTACTTTCGCTTTGGGTTCAAGGGGTAAAACGCAGTTCTCTGTACGGCCGCAGCGGGTCGTTGGTAAACAGATGAATCGCAAAGGAGGGCAAGGCCGATGACACCCGTACCCGGAGTTTTCCGCCCGGCGGGATCCGCTGCCCGGGCTTTAAACCCACCCGGACCCCTTCCGGGGCCTCCACGGAGAGCAGCACCAGGTCTTCCTGACCGCTGTTTCCCAGCATCACACTTCCCCGTCCCCGGTGCAGACGGCCGGCGGAAGGCGTAATCCAGATGGAAGACTGGGCCGACGGAGTATTGCCCAGGCAGATAGCCGATACCTCCACGGGCTTTCCGGCGGGAACTCCGTCCACAAAAAAACGGAGCCGGTCCCGGAACAGGCTATAGGGCTTATCGGCATTCAGGGACACTTTGAGGGTAATCTCCCCCCGGGGAGGAATCTCCGAAGGACCCTCCACCTGCAGCCCGTCAGAGCGGGTTTCCAGCCGTACGGGTTGGTCCGAAAGATTGGCCAGATAGACTTCCTTCTCCACAGGTTGCCCCGGCCACACGTAGCCGTAGGGCAGGATGGAGCGCTGGGCGCGGAGCACGGGACTCAGGACCGTGCGGTAGCGCTGCTCCAGGGCCAGGTCCACCGGCGTTACATCGGCCTCCATGGAAAGGCGGCCCAGATACTGGCCCTCCTGGGTATAAACATCGGCATAGCGATGCGTCCTTCCGGCAGCGCCGGCAGGGCTGAAACTGAGGGTAATCACGCCCGTACCCCCGGCGGGGATTTCCGCATGCGGGAAAGTGGCTTCCACGCAGCTGCAACTGACGGAAACCGAGCCGATGCGAAGCGGTTGGGAGCCGTTGTTGCGGAAAGGGAACTCGTGCGAAACGCTGCCGTCGGCCTCGTTCAACGGGCCGAAATTCCAGCTGTGGGTGGTGAAAACCGCCTCCTGCCCCCCCGCAAGGGTGCAGATGAGCAGAAGCAGCAGGAAATAAGGTTTCACGGGCGGTTTTAGCATTTTCATACCAAAGATACGGTTTTTTCGGCAAAAAAAGCTATTTTTGCTGAAAGACCGCATCATATTGCCTATGAAATCCCTGATACTCGCTTTGTTACTGACCTTGACGCCGCAGGTGAAAGTCACCTTCTACACCCCCGACGTAGTCCGCATCCAGAAAGCGCCGGACGGAGCCTTTCCGGAAAGCGCAAGCCTCTCCGTCATCGCCGCTCCGGAAGCCGTTCCCGTAACGGTGAGAAGCAGCCGCGGCGGCACCGTCTATGCCTCGGCCCGCTTAAAAGTGACGGTGGACGGCAGCGGACGGGTGAGCTTTGCCGATGCCCGCGGAAAAAGCCTGCTGAAAGAGGGTGAGGGTACTTTTGTGCAGCGGCAGGAAGGCCTGGACAAAGGGGCCTACGAGGTTACGCAGCAGTTCCTGCTGGAAAACGGAGAACCGCTCTACGGCCTGGGCATCCTGCAGGACGGGCAGCTTAGCCTGAGCGGGAAAACGCGCTATTTAAGGCAGGACAATACGGAGGATTTCGTGCCAATCGTACAGTCCGTGAAAGGCTACGGCATCCTTTGGGACAATCCCTCCACCGGCACCTTCACGGACAAGGACAACGTAGCCAGCTTCTCCTCGGAGGTGGGTCTGCAGGCCGATTATTACTTCCTCTACGGCGGTTCGGCCGACGGGGTAATCAAACGCCTTCGCAGCCTCACCGGCCACGTTCCCATGCTGCCGCTGTGGACTTATGGCTTCTTCCAAAGCCGGGAGCGCTACAAGAGCTCCAAAGAGTTGCTGGATGCGTTGGAAGGCTATCGGCAGCGCCAGGTACCCATTGACGGCATTATCCAGGACTGGCAGTACTGGGGCAACAACTACCAGTGGAACGCCATGGAATTCCTGAACGAGGACTTCCGGAATGCGCAGCAGATGATAGACCGGGTGCACGAAGACCACGCCAAGATGCTCATTTCCATCTGGGCTTCCTTCGGGCCGATGACCAAGCCCTACCGGGAACTGGAGGCCGCCGGACATCTCCTGCACTTTGCCACCTGGCCCCAGAGCGGCCTCCCGGACTGGCCGCCCAGGCGGGACTATCCTTCCGGCGTACTTCCTTATGACGCCTTCAGCGCCGAGGCCCGGGACATCTACTGGAAGCACCTGCTGCGACTGGAGAACATGGGCATCGACGGGTGGTGGATGGATTCCACGGAGCCGGACCATCTGGACTACCAGGACAGCGACCTGGAGCAGATGACCGGTCTGGGCAGCTATCGGAGCGTCCTGAACGCCTATCCCCTGCTTTCCGTGGAAGGCGTGGTGGACAAACAGCTGGAAGGGAGCGACCGCCGGCCTTTCGTGCTCACCCGCAGCGTCTATGCCGGGCAGCAGCGCACCGGCGCCAACACCTGGAGCGGGGACGTGCAGAGTACCTGGGCCGATTTCCGGCACCAGATACCCGCCGGCCTGGGTTTCACCCTCACCGGTAACCCCAACTTCAATTCCGACATCGGAGGCTTCTTCCCCAGCGGCTACAACAAGCGCGGGGAAACGGCCACCTGCGCCCGCAATCCCCTCTTCCAGGAACTGTATGTGCGCTGGCTCCAGTTCGGCCTGTTCAATCCCATGATGCGCAGCCACGGGGAGTCTTCCCGCCGCGAAATCTGGGAGTTCGGCTCTCCGGGAGAACCCGTTTATGACGCCATAGAAAAGGCTATCCGCCTGCGCTACAGCCTGCTTCCCTATATCTACAGCACCTCCTGGCAAGTCTCCAGTGCCGATGACAGCTTCATGCGCGCCCTGTGGATGGACTACCCGGCCGACAAACGCACGTGGGAATGCAACGACGAATTCTTCTTTGGCCGGTCGCTGCTGGTGGTGCCCGTAACCCACGCGCTTTATACCTCAGAGGAACGCCGTTGGTCGGAAGAGCCGGTGGACTTTTCCGGCACCCGCCAGATGGACGTTTACCTCCCGGCCGGCCTATGGTATGACTGGTTCTCCGGTGTGCTCATTAAGGGCGGCAGGACGGTAAAAGCCGATGCCCCGCTGGACCACTGCCCGGTGTATGCCAGGGCCGGCGCCATAGTACCCATCGGCCCGGATGTGCAGTACAGCGATGAAAAGCCCTGGAACAGTTTGGAAATCCGCATTTTCCTGGGAGCCGACGGGCAGTTTATCCTGTACGAAGACGCCTTCGACGGACAGGCCTACAAGGACGGTACGTACACTACCATTGGCTTCTCCCTGAAGGGTCGGCAGCTCACCATCGGCCGGCGGAAAGGGTCTTACCCCGGCATGCTGCAGCAGCGGCAGTTCCGCCTGAAGGTTTACGGGGTCGACGGGAAATGCAGCGAAAAGACTGTAAGCTATAACGGTAACGAACTTATCATTAAACTATAATCAAAAAGCCGCAGGCCATGAAGGTCTGCGGCTAAGCGTTTGCTGTCTGCAGGAAACTACCAGCGGTCTTCGTCGGATACGCTGAGTTTCTTGCGGGCGTGACGACGGCGGGCGCTCAAAACGCGGCGGCCGTTGGCGGAAGCCATCCGGGCGCGGAAACCGTGCTTGTTAACGCGCTTGCGGCGGGAAGGTTGGAATGTTCTTTTCATGATATCTCGTTTTTATATTTTTTCGCGTAAGGGCTGCAAAGATACAAATTCCCGCCGAAACCGCCAAATTTTTTTAACGATGAATATGAATCACTAATTTCCCGTCGTAGTACGGATCCGGGATCCAGGCCGATATGGGCCAGGTACTTACGCTGCCGCGGGGCAGTTTATGGCGGGCCATCACCGTGGCAATCTCTTCGTTCACATCGCCGCCTTTCAGGTACAGGATGCCCTTGGTGAACTTCCCCTTTACCCAGGGATAGAAGTCCGGCAGGGAGGCCACGGCGCGCGATACCACGAAATCGAAGGAGCCCGGAAGGCTTTCGGCCCGGGCGTTCACCACCTCCACGTTGGGCAGTTCCAAAGACTCCGCAACTGCTTGGGCCACAAGGGTTTTCTTACCCACCGAATCGCAGAGCACAAACTGAGCCTCCGGAAAGAGGATGGCCAGCGGGATACCCGGGAAGCCGCCGCCGGTCCCAAGGTCCAGCACCCGGGCCGATGAGAAGGCCTCATACAGCCCCGGCACCGTCATCAGGTAGCGGGCGATGGCTAGGGAATGCAGTACATGGTGGTCATAAAGGCTGTCGATGTCCTTCCGGGAAATCACATTGATCTTGGCATTCCATTCCCGGTACAGGGCATCCAGCCTCTCAAACTTATTGGCCTGCAGGTAGGTACAGGAGAAATCGGCCCGGATGAATTCTAGAAAATCGCTTGCGTTCATTCCACTTCCCCCCTTAACATCATTTCGGCCAGATGCTGCTTGCCGCGCCGGATGCGCGTACGCACAGTGTTCAGCTCCAGGTCCAGCTCGCGGGCTATGGCCTCATACTCCAGTTCCTCTATCATATACTTGATCATCACGTCCTTATACAGGGAAGGCAGCTCATCGATGAACTGCATCAGGCGCTGATGCACCTCGTCGTTGATGATATCTTCTTCGGGTGTGGTGTCGGTGAGCTGCTGGGCGTTGTCCTGGCCCTCTTTCTTCTCGTCTTCCCGCTGGATGCTGCTCAGGTGGTCCAGCGCCGTGCGGGTGGCGATGGTCATCAGCCAGGGACGAAATTCCCGGGAGGTATCGAAGGATTTCAAGGCCGAGAAGGCTTTCTGGAAGCTCTCGGACACAACGTCATCTACATCGGCCTTCCATTTGAAATAGCCGCTCACCCGGCCGCGAACGGCCCGTTCGTGAATCTGGTACAGCATCCGGAAGGCAGTCTGATTGCCCCGGATGGCCTGCTGAATGAGTTCTTTTTCGTTATAGTCCATAATTATCAATGGGCCTCCAGCCAGTTCTTCCCCGAGGAACATTCCACGGTGAGAGGAACGGAAAGTTCTATCACGTGTTCCATTACTTCCACCACCAGTTGCTGCAGGCGTTCCAGCTCCGAGGGGAGGGCGTCGAAGAGCAGTTCGTCGTGGATTTGCAGCACCATCCGGCTCTTGAGACCTTCCTCCCTGAGACGCTTGGACACGCCTATCATCGCCAGTTTGATGATATCGGCCGATGTTCCCTGGATGGGGGCATTCACCGCGTTCCGCTCGGCCAGGGCCCGGACGGTGGCGTTGCGGGCGGTAATGTCCGGCAGGTATCTGCGCCGGCCGAAGAGTGTCTCCACATAGCCGTTTTCGCGGGCGAAGGCGATGCTTCCGTCAATGAAGGAACGGATGGCCGGGAAGGAGGCGAAATAGCCTTCTATCAGCTCTTTAGCCGCGCTGCGGGAAAGGTGCAGCCGCTGCGCCAGGCCGAAGGAGGAGATGCCGTACATGATGCCGAAATTGGCCGTCTTGGCCATGCCCCGCTGCTCGCGGGTGACCTCGGAAACCGGAATGTCGAATATCTTGGCGGCCGTGGCGGCGTGTACGTCCACACCCTCCCGGAAGGCCTGCACCAGATGGGCGTCCTGGCTCAAGTGCGCCATGATGCGGAGCTCAATCTGGGAATAATCCGCACTCACAATGATGCCGTCCGGAGTGCCGGGGATGAAGGCTTTGCGGATTTCCTTTCCCCGCTCCGTACGCACCGGAATGTTCTGCAGGTTGGGATTGGAACTGGAGAGCCTTCCAGTTGCCGTAAGCGCTTGGTTGAAGGTGGTATGCACCCGTCCGTCCCTGGGCGAAATATAGGAAGGGAAAGGCTCTATGTAGGTGGAAAGCAGCTTTTTCACGGCCCGGAATTCCAGGATTTCCTCCACCACGGGATGACGGTCGGCAATGGCCAGGAGGGTGGCTTCGTCGGTGGAATACTGGCCGGCTTTGCCGCTCTTTTTGGCCTTGGGATCCAGCTTCAGCTTCTCAAAGAGGATATCGCCCACCTGCCTGGGGGAAGATATGTTCAGCGCCGGCTCTCCCACCATTTCCCGGATGCGGATTTCCCGCTCCGTCAGTTCCTTCCGGAGACCGTCGGCAAAGACTTTTATCTGGTCCAGGTCCACTTTCACCCCATCCCGCTCCATCTGCGCAAGGACCTTGGCCAATGGTTCTTCCATGGATTCGTAGAAATCCGGCAGGTCTTCCCGAAGCTTGTCGCCCAGAGGGATGAGTACCGCCGCTTCCTTCAGGCGGGAAGGTTCGGCCGATACGGGTTCGTCATCAAAGAGGGAGCCGGTTACGGCGGCTTCGGGGGCTTCCTCCAGGCTTACGCCCAAATACGTCTGCGCCAGGGCCGCCAGTTCGTGGCTGCGCTCGGGATTCAGCACATAATGCATGAGCGGAATGTCCCACCATTTCCCCTCCAGACCGATACCCTGCGCCGCCAGGGCATTCGAGAGCCGCTTGAGGTCCACGCCGTACTTGGCGATGACGGGGTCTTCGAGGAGCGCCTTGACCGCCTCCATTTCCGTATTACAGGCTTTATCATCGGCCGCCAGTGCCAGCGAACCGCTTTCGCTGAGCACCAGCCCCAGCTTTCCGACCTTCCGGGCCGATGCTGCCAGCGTCTCAACATCCACGACCTTGGGTTCGGTAACAAAAACGGGCTTTTTTGTATCCGAAAGTGCATTTTGGGACGGTTCGGCAACAAAATCGGGCGTATTTGTTGCCGAAAGATATTTTCGGAGAGAGTTAAACTCATACTCCTGAAACAGTTCCCGCAGGCGGGGCGCAAACACTCCCGTATAGCGCATATCTTCCAGCGTTACGGGCAGCAGCATATCTGTCTTGATGGTGACCAGAGTCTTGGAAAGGGCCATGTGGGGCTCCGCCTCGCGGAACTGTTCCTGCTGCCGGGGACTCAGTTCTCCCAGGTGGGCATAGATGTTCTCCATGCTCCCATATTTGGCAATGAGCTTGGCGGCGCCCACCTCGCCCACGCCTTTCACGCCCGGTACATTATCGGCCGAATCCCCGCAAAGGGCCAGCATGTCAATTACCTGCGAAGGGCTGGCGATGCCCCATTTTTCACAAAGGACCTTACTGTCCACCAGTTCCGCCTCCGCCCCGGATTTGCCGGGCTTCAGCTGGAAGGCATGCTCACCGATGAGCTGGCCATAGTCCTTGTCGGGAGTGACCATGTACACGTCCAGCTGCTCCGAGGCAAACTGCGTGGCTATGGAGCCCAGCACGTCATCGGCCTCGTAACCGGGAATGGTGAGTACGGGGATATTCATCGCCCCCACTATTTCCGTGAGGGGTTCCAGCGCGTCTATCACCAGCTGCGGAGTGGGCGGACGGGTGCCTTTGTAGGCGGGATACAGCTCGTTACGGAAGGTGCCGCCCGGCGGGTCAAACGCCACCGCCAGGTGCGTAGGTTTCTCCCGCTCAATCATTTCCAAAAGATACTTTGTGAATCCGTAAAGGATGGACATATCGGCTCCCTTGGAATTGATCATCGGCCTGCGCAGAAAGGCGTAGTACATCTTGAAGACCAGCGCGTGGCCGTCTATGAGGAAAAGTCTGTCCATAAGTTTTCAAAGTTACAAAAAATATCTCAATAGCGAGCCAATAAGAGAAGAGGCCGGCCAAAAGGCCAGCCTCCTTGCTCAAAAAAGCTAAGATACTATTCGTAATAGTAGAGTTTCAACGGGGTGAATCCACCGCCGGTGAAGAGCAGGTGCTGCTCATCCAGCAGATCCTGAATCGGGTCTCCGGTGAAATTGAGTTCAATATAGTAGGTGCCGTCACCGTTGTCTATAATCCGCTCGTTGCCGGTAGAAATGTCTTCACCCGTCCAGGTGATGCTCCACCAGCCGGTGGTAATGCGCATCTGCACCCAGTCACTGCCCTGGGCCAGCATATAGAACGTACCGTTCCTGACGACATCCCAGACGGCAGGAGGGAGCGTAGCGATACACTCATTGTTGCCGTCGTGGCCTTCCAGGCCGAAACGATAGACACTGTCCCAGCTCACGGCGCCATGCGAACCGTCATTCTCCCAGAACACCACCTCCTTGGGTCCGGAGAATTCTTCCAGGAAGTAGATACCCTGAACCGCGAAGCCGCCACCCGTGAAGAGCAGGTGCTGTTCGTCCAGAAGACTCACCAAAGAGGCGTCATTGTACAGATTCATTTCCAGGGTCCAGGTGCCGTCACCGTTATCGGTGAGCAACTCGTTGCCGGGCTGGATGTCCTGTCCGGTCCAGGTGGTGCTCCACCAACCGGTAGTAACACGGACCTGAGGGTTGTTACCACTGAGTTTCACGTAGAAGGTTTCACTCTTGATCCGGTCCCATACTTCCTGCGGGAAGGTGGCGATGCACTCGTTGTTGCCGTCATGGCCCTCCAGGCCAAAACGGTAAAGGCCGTCCCAGCTGGCCTCGCCGTGCGATCCGTCATTCTCCCAAACGGGGACCATCACCAAAGTAGCATCCCTCCATTCGTCCTTGCTGTAATAGAGGCCGAAGACGGTGAAGTCGCCGCCAGTCAGGAGCAGGTGCTGCTGGTCCATGGCTGCCACCAGGTCCGGAGCCGTACTCAAATCCAGTTTAAGGGTCCAGTAACCGTTTCCGTTGTCGGTGAGCAAGTCACTGCCGGGCTGGATGTCATTATTTCCTGTAAGGTTGGTACTCCACCAGCCGGTGGTGACACGGATCTGCGGACTGCCACCATAGAGTAACACGTAGAAGGGTTTGGATTTCATCTTTTCCCACTGCTCGGCAGGAATGGTGCATACTTCCTCTCCGGTGGCAAAGCCTTCTCCGGCGAAGCGATAATAGCTGTCCCAGCTGGCGAAGCGATTCGTGTCGTCATTTTTCCAGATGGCTGCCCAGCCAGCCGGTACGGTAGGAGGATCGATGGTGAATTCCCGAACGAAGACAGCCTCCATCTCCTTCTTTTCCACGTCAAGGGTGAGGTTCCAGTATCCTTCGAGCGGGAGCGTGATGTTCGCGCCACCCTGCTTGAGGGCGCCCCGATACATGCCGGTGCCGCCGTCGGCCCCTTCGAGTTCCCCGTCAAGACCCAGGCTGAAGGCATCGTTTCCATCCATGCGGAATTTGAATTCCTCGCCGAAATGGTAAGAGACCTCTGTCGCTTCCCAGAGAAGTTTGTCGCCCTTGTCCACCATGGCAAAGTCTGCATCCCAGCTGCCGCCACCGATGGTTCCGACGATGGACCACGGGAATCTGTCCACAAGGACAGCGGTAATGGTCCAGTCGTTCAGGTCCAGGGTTACATCCCAGTAACCATCGGCAGGAAGGGAAATGTTCTCACCTCCCTGCTTGAGCACGCCCACATAAGCGGGAGCGTCCACACCCACCGAAGTGAGTCCTCCGTCCAGACCCACGCTCACAGCATCGCTACCGCCCATACGGAACTTGAAGGCCTCACCGGCATGGAAAGGAAGCCCTTCCGTTTTCCAGATCAGGCCGTCACCCTGGTCTTCCAGATAGAAGTCCTTGTCCCAGTTGCTTCCGCCGATGGTACCCACGACGGACCAACCGTCCGTATAGGGCCAGGCGCTCTGGGTAAGTTTAATCTGGCCCTTCTGACCTTTGGCATTCACCGTAATGACAGCGCTGCGCGCCTCGGCAACTGTATTCTTTGACACCGTGAAGGTGACGGTGGAACTGCCGGGCTTCCCGGCATAAGGTTCAATATTGATCCACTTTTCGGGACTGCTGGCAAACCAGTAGTCGGGTGCCGTGAACGAGAAACTAAGCGCTCCTCCCTCTTCCCCTATAGACAGTTCTTCCGGCTGTATGGCAATGGTAATCTTGCCGGCAGAGTTTTCCTCTTCGGCAGGTTTGTTGCAGGCAGCGGCCACCAGGACCGCTGCGGCTGCAGCAAAAATACTCAAATACTTGTTTTTCATCATATCGAAAAATAAGAGTTCAGACAACGCTTAGAAATAGAGCTTCACGGGAGTGAACCTGTCACCGGTGAAGAGGATGTGCTTTTCGTCAATGGTATCGGCCAGCGGGTCCCCGGCGATATTGATTTCCAGGGTCCAGGTGCCGTCACCGTTGTCGGTAAGCAGCTCATTGCCGGGCTGGAAATCACCGCTCCACTGGGTATCCCACCAACCGTTGGTAACGCGGATCTGGGGATCGGTCGCTTCCACCACCAGGTAGAAGGTGCCGGTCTTGATCTTATCCCAAACATCCTGCGGGAACTCGGCGATGCACTCATTGGCACCGTCATGGCCTTCCAGGGCGAAACGGTACGTACCGTTCCAGCTAACCGCGCCACCGCCGGCATTCTCCCAGAAGACATCCTGCTTGGAACCGGAACCGCCGTCTCCGCCTTCCACCCAGACTTCCTCTGCAAAGTAGATCTCCAGCGGAGTAAAGCGGTCACCCGTGAACAGGATGTGCTTCTCTTCCAGCGTAGCCACAAAGTCCGGAGCATCGGAGAGGTTGATAGCCAGCGTCCAGGTGCCGTCACCGTTGTCGGTGAGCAGTTCGTTGCCGGGCTGGTAATCACCGCCCCACTGGGCATCCCACCAGCCGTTGGTAACGCGGATCTGAGGATCCGTAGCTTCCACATCCAGATAGAAGGTCTCGGTCATCATCTTGTCCCAGATGTCCTGAGGGATTTCGGCAATGCACTCGCTGGCACCGTCGTGACCTTCCAGAGCGAAGCGGTAAGTGCCGTTCCAGCTCACGGCGCCACTGCCGGCATTCTTCCAGATACTGGTCTTGACAAGCTCCATATGGCCGCCGCCTTCCACCCACACATCTTCTGCGAAGTAAATCCGCAGCGGGGTGAAGCGGTCACCCGTGAACAGGATATGCTTTTCAACGAGCGTAGCCACAAAGTCCGGAGCATTGGAGAGGTTGATCTCCAGGGTCCAGGTGCCGTCACCGTTATCGGTGAGCAGCTCGTTGCCGGGCTGGTAATCACCGCCCCACTGGGCATCCCACCAGCCGTTGGTAACGCGGATCTGAGGATCGGTCGCTTCCACATCCAGGTAGAAGGTCTCGGTCATCATCTTGTCCCAGAGATCCTGAGGAATCTCGGCAATGCACTCGCTGGCACCGTCGTGGCCTTCCAGGGCGAAGCGGTAGGTACCGTTCCAGCTCACTGCGCCGGAGCCGGCATTCTCCCAGACCATCGTCTTCACGGTCTCCCAGTGTCCGCCGTCCGAAGCAGGCGTGTAGGTGAGTTCCGGCATGGGGAATTCACGGCCGTCGAGGGTGAAGACCTTTCCCACGAAAGTGCCTTCAAAGACCTTCTTGGGGATATTGATGATTACCGTGCTGGTGCCCTTGCGGTAGAACAGTTCATCACCGATGAACTCCGGTTCGCCGTCGGCATTCAGCAGTTCCACGCCACTGATAAACTCCAGGTCCTGGCCGAAGATGGTAAGCTGTTCTCCTCCTCCGATGCTTTCACCCTCCTGTTTGGAGAAACCGGAGATCACGGTTTCGCCCAGGGATAACGAAGCGCTGGATTCGGCCCGGTCGTCACCGGAAACCACAGCAATCTTGCCGCCTTTGGCCGAAATGCCGGAAGGAGCGACCACCCGGATCATTTCGTTGCTCACCAGTTCGAAGCTGGTAATACTGATGCCGTCGGGGAATTCGACAGCCTTCACGTCCATGAAGCCGGAACCATTGATGGTCATCGGCTGACCGGCCACTACCTTGGTGGGGAAGAATACCTTGATCCCCAGGCCCAGGTCGGCCGATTCGTTCTCTTGTACAACCTGACAGGCCGTAAAGGTACCCATCAGGGCAACTGACAGAACTATTCCTAAATATTTAAATATCTTCTTCATAATTGAAATCCTTATAATTCTGTTAGAATACTACCAACCCGGGTTCTGGCCCAGTTTGGGGTTCTTCTTCTGTTCAGTCTGAGGAATAGGATAGAAATAGTACTTATCATCCCACTGACGGGTAACAGTAGAGCGGGTGAGTTGCAGGCCGCTGCTGATGTTGGCCACCTGGACGCTCTTGAAATACTGGGCGCCCTTCTTCCAGCGGCGCACATCCCAGAAACGGTGGTTTTCGAAGGCAAGTTCCACCAGGCGTTCGCGCTCATAGCGCTCCACCCAGGCATCGCCGTCTTCGGTGAACTTGGGCATCTGGATATCGGAACGGGTACGCAGCTTGTTCACGGCCTCGTTGGCGGTAAGGCCATAGGTGGCATCGTTGGCGCTGCCCGTAGCATAGAACACAGCCTCGGCATAGTCCAGATAGAACTCTCCCAGGCGGAAGATAATCCAGGTGTGCCGGCGGGTGGTCTGGTTGTCGGCCGTGGTAACGCAGGCGCCGTCAACATACTTGCGCAGATAATAGCCCGTGGGCGTGGCACCGTACTTCGGAGAAGCGTTGAAGCCTCCCACGAAAGTCTCGATGACCTTCTTCTGGGCATTGTTGGAAGGCCACTCGTCGCCGTTTTTCACCACGGTGAGCGCGAAGCGCGGATCCAGGCCCTCGTAGGGATCTTCGAAGCGGAGGTCAATGTTGCCAGGATGACGCTGGAGGAAAGTCTGGCCGTTGTCCTGATACTCGTACTGGTCCACGAAACTCTGGGTGGGGCAGTTGCCGGAAGAACCGTTCTCCACGCCCACCGGATAGTTGGCCATCTCGAAGGAATTGGTCTCTCCACGACCCAGGCCGAAGATCAGCTCCGGATTGAAGAAAGCGTCATGGCCCCAGAGGGAACCGTAATTGCTGAGTTTCAGGCCCCAGGTACCGGCATTGTCCAGGATGAACTTGCAGGCCTCAGCAGCCTTCTCCCACTTGGCCTTGTCGCCGGAGGGGTTGAACAGCGGGGATGCCGCATAGAGCAGCGTACGGGCCTTGAGGGCATAGGCTGCGATGCGGGTTGCACGGCCGATTTCGGAACCCACTTCCGTGAGGTAGGTAACGGGAAGATGGGGAGCTACCTCGTCCAGTTCGTCCACGATGAATTTCACAATCTGGTCGGCCGGGGTGCGTTCGATATTGTTAGCCTGCGCATTGGTGAGCGTAGTGGTTACCAGCGGAACGTCGCCATAGGCCCGGAACAGTTCGAAATAGAAGTAGGCTCTCAGGAAACGCAGTTCATACGGGAACAGTTCCATCTGCTGAATCCAGTTGGGATAGTTGGAGTTGTACTGCCATTCCGTGAGGTCCGTCTGCTCTATCTTCTCCAGATACATGCAGGCATCGGCAATGGCCGTATAGCACTTGCTCCAGGTCCTGGAATAGGGATTGGCCGTACTCCAGCCGCCATTGACATAGTTGTTCACGGCACCGGTCTCAAGGGCATACTGGGCTTCGTCGGTGGCACCCGCCAGGAAGTAGGCGCTGTTGGACTCCAGCTCGTTGTTGTAAACCTGCGCGTAAACGTCGAACACCATGTTTTTGATACCATTCTCGAAGTATTCGTAGGTCCACTCCTCGTCACGCGTGTTTTCCTCCGTATAGTCGAGGTCTACACACGAGGCCGGAATGACACAGGCGAGAATGAATAAAAAGATTTTATCTAGTTTCATAATTCAATCTTTATTAGAATACAACAGAAAGGCCCATGTTCACAGCCCTCATCACAGGATAACCGGTGTTGAGGTTTTCGGCATCCATGGAAGGAACCGTACCGTAAGACAGCAGGTTCTGTCCCTGGACAAACAGCTTGGCCTGGGAAATCTTCACCTTGTTCAGGAGCGAGGCGGGAAGTTTGTAGTAAATCTCGCAGTCACGCAGTTTGAACCAGCTTGCATTGCAATACCAGATGGTGGAATTCTGGGCATTGTTGGCAACATTGGTGGTGGAAAGGCGAGGATACTTTGCATTTACGCCGGCAAGGTCGAAGCAATGGTTGTAGTATTCCTGGGACATGTTGCGGTTGTCCGAGAGAGCGCCCCAGACGCCGTCCACATAACGGATGTTCTTGGTCTGGCCGAAAGCACCCTGGAAGGTGGCGTTCACGCCCACGCCCTTATACTCCACGCCAAAGCTGAATGCGTAGTTCAAAGCCGGGAAGGCTCCGCCATAAGTCATGGCCACATAGTCGTTCTCGTTGATGACACCGTCTCCGTTCACATCCTTGTACTTGATGTCACCCACTTTCACCTGACCGAATTCCTGCAACGGGCTGTTGTCAATTTCGGACTGGCTCTGGAAGAAGCCCAGGGCGATGAGGCCGCGCTGGGCATCGGCCGGCGTGCCGATAACCGAGAGGTTCGGGTACGCGGGAGTTTCAATCCATTCCAGGACCTGGCTCCTCACATAGGAGGCATTGGCGCCCCAGTTGAAATTAACCCCGTTCTCAAAGGTCTTTGCATAGCGAAGACCGGCTTCAACACCGTAGCTGGCCACACGGCCCTTGTCGTCGTAGGCGGACTGGATACCCACCACGTCCGAATTCAGCGAGCCGGCGCTCACAAGGATGTTGCGCCTTTGCTGGTAGAAGGCATCGAGGGTCACATCCAGACAGTTTGCGAAGCGCATATCGGTACCCAGGTTGGCCTTGTAGGCGGCTTCCTGCTGGAAGTCGGTGGTGGGGAACTGAGTAAGGAATGCGCCCCAGGAACTGCCGAAGTTCTGGCCATACCAGAACTGGCCGTGCGAATTGCTCCAGCGGTCCAGCCACAGGCCGTTAGCGGGCACATAGTCGGTATGCTGGATACCGGCCGATGCACGGATCTTGCCGTAGTTCAGGCAGTTGTTGCCAAGGGCATAGATGTATCCCAGGCCCACGGTGGGCGAGAAGGCCCACTTGGCCGGATAGGAACGGTTGGAACCGTTGGCGGCCAGGACTACATCGGCCATGAATCTTTGGGCATGGTCGTAATGCAGGGCCAGCTGGGCGTTCCGGCGGTACCAGGTGTTGCTCTGGCCGTCCCGGATCTCGCTCTTCATATTGTAGTTGAGGTTGGCGGCGAAGTTGTCGCCGTTGCCGAAGGTATTGGCATACTTGAGACCGGTATTGATGGTGCCGATGCGCCACTGGCTGTCCACCCAATAGTTGAACACCAACTTGTCCTCCAGCGTACCCATCACCGCTTCCTGCATGGTGTTGTTGGCGTCGTAGTAGTTCCAGCCGTACTGATAACCCTTGGAACGGTTCTCGATGGTGTTGGAAGCATTGTCATAGGAGCCGCCGGCATAGAACTTCAATCCGCTGAGGATGAAATCCAGATCCTGCTCCAGGGTAATGTCGGCCCAGATCTGGCGCTGATGGGTTTTGGTGAAACCCGTACCCCGGGCCTTGGCCACCAGGTTAAAGTCTCCGTAGGTCTGGCTGCCGCCCCATACGCCCCCCTGGGTCTTGATGGGGAAGGCCAGGGCGGGAACCTTGTACAGATGCCACCAGGCATCGTTGGAGCTCAGGTTGGGAACGCCGTTGGTTTCCATGAAGATGGCCAGGATGTTAGCATTGACACGCGTCGTGCTGGTTACCTGGAAGTCCACGTTGGCGCGGATATTCGCCTTGGAATACTTGAGCTGGGAGTTCCAGTCCCCCTGGTCCGGGTATTTGTAGAGACCCTGGGCGTCGGTATAGTCCAGTTGCGTATAATACTCCACCTTGTCGGAACCGCCGTACATGGAGATGAATGCACGCGTTTCATCGGCCGTGTTCTTGAAGACTTCGTCTTTCCAGTTTACATTGGGATAGACGTACGGGTCGTTGCCATTACGGAACATCTGCAGTTCGGACTCCGAATAGGCCACACTGTTTCCGTCATTCACGCGGGCGATATTAAGGGCTTTGGCATAATCGTATGCGCTCACCATATCGGCCATCTGGGGATTGAACTGGATCTTGTGGGAGGCACCGGCCTTGAAGTGGAAACCGCTGTCGGGAAGGCCTCTCTTGGTCTTCACCAGCAGCACGCCGTTGATGCCTTCGTGTCCATACATCGCCACGGCGGCGGCGTCCCTCAGGACGGTCACGCTTTCCACCTCTTCAACCGAAATCCGGTCGATGGGGCGTTCCACCCCGTCCACCAGGATAAGGATGCTGGTTTCGCCGGTGGTCTGGACTCCGCGGATATTGAAGGTAGCTCCCGTATTTTCCTCACCCTTGAAACCGGTGTTCTGGATGGCGGTCAGACCCAGGAGCTTACCATACAGAGCGTCGGCCAGGCTGATGGCCGATGTACGGCTGAGTTCCTCGGCCGTAATGGTATAAGTAGCCGCCGTGGTCAGGAATTCCGAACTCTCCACGCCATAGCCCAAATCTACCTTTTGTGACTTTTTGTCACCCAGCTCGATTTGAGCGTTGAGGGTCACAGGAACTGCGCAGAATCCCAACAGGCTGTATATAAGTAAATTACGTAGTTTCATAATTGTAATAGTTTCTATTGATTACCAACCAGGATTCTGAGTAAGACCATAGCCTTTCTGTACCTCGATACGGGAAACCGGATCCAGATACCACTTGTTAGTCCAATAGCCAGGCTCCCACCAGCGGCGGGCGCCGTTGACGATAACCTGCGTCTCATACTCGAACTTGGGCCAGGGAGTACTGGGATCCCAGCGCTGGTCCCCTTCCGTGAGACGGTTGCCGTTGGCATCCAGGCGATAGATTCTAATCTCGTGCAGCGGTTTGGTGAACAGGTCCTGCCGTTTGCGGCGGACCATGTCGTACAGACGGTCACCGCATTCGGAGCCAATCTCGCAGTTACGCTCACGAAGGATTTCGTTGATGAGATTCTCTTTGTTGGAAGTAAGGTTCAGACCCGGATTCATGGTCTCCAGACGGCCCAGGCCCACACGGCTGCGGACCACGTGGAGATCGTCCAAGGCGCCCCTCAGGTCTCCGGTCTCGGCCTTTGCCTCTGCGCGGATGAGATACATCTCGGCCAGGCGGATGTAGGGAACGCCGATATACTCGTCGTCCATCCTGCTGCTGGTATAGTCCAGTAGCCATTTGAACTTACGGTAACCAGTCTGTACCTCATCGGGAGCCGCGGTAGCGAAGTTGTTGGCATCATAGTCCATGGCGCCGCTCACCCAGGTATCCACATACTGGAAACCGGCATAGTCGAAGCCGGCAGGCAGCGACTGACGGGGAACCAGCATGGTCTCATACAGACGCGGGTCGCGGTCGGCAAAGATGTCAATCCCGTTGGGATTCTTGCCTGCGCCATAAATATCGGAATAAGGGAAGTCGCGGCCGTCCTGCATGCCGAAGCACTCCATGAGTTCGTTGGTGGGAACCGCGCCGCCCTGGCGATAGCAGTCCAGGGCGAAGCCTCTCCAGCCCCAGCCCCAGCCGCCGTCGGACAGGGTGAGGGTGGGATGGGCGTCGAACAGCTTTTCGTGATGGGTTTCGTCATTGCGGTAACGGTAGGCCCGGCGGAAAGCCATCCGGTATCCGGCCTCATCCTGGGTGGTGGGCTGAATCAGGGCATAATAGTCGCCGTTGGCCGCATTGTCGTTGAAGAAATCATTGCAGGCCTCCAGGCAGCGGTTCCAGAGGCTGGGATCCTCCTTGCCGAACCACACGTGCTCGATGTTGGTGAACTCCGTCATCTTGTCGGCCGTATACTCCATATAAGGAGTGCCGCTGTTGAACAGCGGGGAAGCCGCGAACATCCATACCTTGGCGCGCAGGGCACGGGCCGATGCACGGGTGAGGCGCCCGGACCACTGGCCGATATCGGCATTGGGAATGTTCCAGATGTAGCCGGGTTCGTTGATGGCGCAAACGATGAGCGAGTCGATGAATTCCACGGTCTCCCACGCGGTGGCACGGCCGTCGGTGAACTGCTCACCCACTTCGTAGGCCTTCCTGGCCAGGCACAGTCCGCCGAAGTTGCGGAAAGCGTCGAAGTAACGGCTGGCCATGATGGTATAGGCCTCACCGCGGAGACGGCTCTTTTCCGTGTCGGACATGTCCGGCACCTTGTCTATATTCTCGATGAGCTGCCAGCATTTGCGCACAGTCTCATAGATGGACACACGGCCGCCGGCATCGGAGTCCAGGCCGCCCTTGGTGGAATAGGAGAATTTGCCCTGGAAGTTACCGTCTTCGGTATCCTGGGCATCTTCGGTGAGCAGTCCCGGATAGTAGCTCTGCTTGGGACCGCCCCAGGAAACATAACAATGGTAAGAGTCCGAAAGCACGTCGATGGGCGCGCCGTTCATCATGTTACCGGAAGTATAGGTGCAATAGATTTGCCCGTAGGCGCTCCAGAGGAAGTTACGGGTATATTCTGCCTTCGAGAACACCGTGTCTATATTCACATCCACGCCCGGAGCCTTCTCCAGGAAAGCGTCACCCACAGCGAAGCGGTCCACGCAGGCCGAGACAAGGAAAGCGGAAACGATTCCCAAAACCAGTACAATATTCGATATCTTTTTCATATTCCTATCTGCATTAGAAGTTAAGCTGTGCACCAATGTTGACGACACGGGTCATCGGATAACGCACGCCGAAGTCAAGTCCGGAACCCGGAGCTTCGGGGTCATTGCCGTCAAACTCGGAGAAAGTGAGCAGATTCTGTCCGGAGAGATAGATCCGGATGTAATTGAAGAACGGCATGGCCTTGGGTTTGTTGAAGGTATAGCCTATCTCGACGTTCTTCAGACGCACGTATTTGGAATCAATCATCCAAGCCTGGGAGTCACGGTTGTTGTGCACCCGGTTGGTGAAGGAAATACGCGGCAGGGAGGCATTGGGATTGTCCACCGTCCAGGAATTGTCGGCAACCCACTGGGTGAGGGCCGATGTATTGGTGGAACCGAACTGGTCACGGAAATAACCGTTGAGCGTACGGCTCACATGGTCGGCGCCCGTCCACAGCATGGAGACATCCAGTCCCTTCCAGTGGATGGCGGCGTTCAGGGAATAGGTAATCTCCGGAGTGGAGGTGTAACCCAGGGGCTTGGTATCGTTCTTGTCGATGACACCGTCGCCATTCAGGTCCACATACACGCAGTCACCGTACTTCAGGTCAACAAGCTGGTCCGGCATGGGAGCGCCATACTTTTCCTGATAGCGTTCTTCCGTACCCGGTTGGTAGAATTCGAAGAGGTCGTAGCCGAAAGGCTGTCCCACGGGGAGACCGGTGTGTCTCAGATAGTCGTACATGGGCGTCACTTCCAGCATCTCCACCACCTCGTTCCGGGCGAAGGAGAAGTTGGGGGAAATGGAATAGCGGAAATCGCCGAAGTGGTCTTCCCAGTTGAGCGTGACCTCGAAACCGTGGTTCTTCACGCGGCCTTCGTTCACGTAGCTGGAAGGCAGGGAAGTAACAGCGGACAGGGTGGACTCATTGGACACCAGGATATGGTCACGGTCTTCCCAGAAGAAGTCCACATAGGCGTGGAGACGGTCCTTGATGAAGGCGGCGTCCACACCCACATTGATCTTGCTGGCCGTTTCCCAGGTAACGTTGGGATTACCGGAAGTGAGTTCCTTCACAGCCTGCAGCCAGCCGCCGCTGGTACCGAAGTTGGCGCCGCGGTTCTGCGGATTCACCGTGGTGGAACCTTGGTAGAACTGCCAGGCGCCGGGGAGATAGAGGAAACGGGCGCCGTTGGTGTTGTCGTTACCAACCAGGCCCCAGGAACCTCTGATCTTCAAGTAGCCGATCACATTCTTGAGGGGTTCCCACCAGGATTCACTGGAAGGGATCCAACCCAGGGAGATGGACGGGAAAGTACCGTAACGCTTTCCGGGAGCGAAGTTCTCCGAGCCGTTGTAACCGATATTGAAGTCCAGCAGGTACTTGGTGGCATAGTCGTAGGTAACACGGCCCACCAGACCCACATAACCCTTGGGGATGGACTGGTACAGGCTGCCGTCGGAATCCCAGGGATAATAGGTCTTGCTCTGGTTGTAGAGGAGCAGGGCGCCGATATTGTGCTGCCCGAACCTGCGGGCATAGTTGAAGCTGGCTTCCGTATACCAGTTGCGGCTTCCCCACTTGGCCTCGTTATAGGGAGTGGGCCAGGTGATGTTCTCCTTGCGGAGGACTTCCTGCCCGTTCACGATGGTTGCAATATAGGTAAGGCCCGTACCATAACCGTTCTCACGGTTCTTCCGGGCGGTATATTCAGAGTTGTAGGAGGCCTTCACCTTGAAGTCCAGGCCCTGGGTGATGAAGCCCAGGTCCAGCTTGTACTGGATATCGAAGTTGAGGACGTTGGTGCTCTCGTTCTGATAACCCAGGTTGTAATAGTTGGAAAGGGCGTCACGGTCGAAAGGACCTACGATATTAGGGTCTGAAACGATGTGGCGGCCTTCCTCATCGATGCCGCTGCCGGCGTAGGGCGTGGCGCCCTGCAGGTAACGGAACAGGAAACCTTCACCGCCGCCCATGGTATTGCGGTCCTGCATACGACCGCCCAGGGTGATGGAAATCTGGCTGCGCTTGGAAACGTCGATATCCAGGTTGGCGCGGTAATTCAGACGCTTGTAGTTGAAGGTCTCGTTCTTGTTGTTGGAGAAGGTCTTGAACAGGGAATCCTGGTTCAGGAAACCGGCCGATACAAAGTAACGCACCTTTTCCGTACCGCCGTTGACATTTACATTGGCCTGTTCCTGCCAGGCGGAATCCTTCATGATATACTTGATCCAGTCCATGCTGGGGAAGGTGCGGGGCATGTCGTTCTTACGGAAATGCTCCATCACCTCCTGGCTGAAGCGGATACCGGTTCCCGCGTACGGAGTGTAGTCGTCTATCTGACGGGAAGCGGGCCACTGGCTCATCGGCAGGGCGTCGGTGATGGCCGTATAGTTCCACATCTGGCCGTAGGTATAGGAATCGGCGAAGTCAATGAACTTGGAAATGGTCTGCATGGCGGCGCTGGCCGATGCGGTAACCGAGGCCTTTCCGGTGGTACCACGCTTGGTGGTTACCAGGATAACGCCGTTAGCGCCGCGCACACCGAACACAGCCGTTGCCGATGCGTCCTTCAGGACGGAGATGCTTTCAATTTCATTGGCGTCCAACTGCGAGAAGGAACGCTCCACGTCGTCCACCAGGACCAGCGGTTCGGCGCTGTTCAGGGACCCGACGCCACGGATGCGGATCACCGGTTCATCGGCGCCCGGCATACCGGAAGCCTGCACGGCGGAAACACCGGGAAGGTTACCCTGCAGGGCATTGGCCACGTTGGCGACAGGTGCTTTCAGGAGGCCCTCACCACTCACGGCGGAAACCGCACCGGTGATGGTGACCTTCTTCTGCTGACCGTACGCGACCACCACGGCTTCATCGAGTGCCCGGGAGTCCAGTTCCATCTGTACGATAATGCCGGTGCCGGTAACCTGGACTTCCTGCGTAGCGTATCCTACGCTGGAAACTTCCAGGATGGCCCCACGGGGAACGGACGGGAGCACAAAGTGTCCGTCCATGTCTGTGATGGTTCCGGTGGTGGTGCCTTGTATCACCACTCCGGCTCCAATCATCCCCTCTCCCAGTTCATCCAGGACCCGGCCTTCCACGCGCAGGTTCTGGGCGAACGAGTGCACGGGCATCAGGAGCAGAAGCGCCAAAAGCCCGAACAAACGAGATAGTTTTCTCCTTTTCATCATTTTGGGATAAATTAGTTGGTTAATATAGTTGTTATTTTTTTAATTGATTCATAGCCTTATTTTGCAAATATAGCAAAAAGAATCGATTAAAATCTATTTCTTGATAGGATACAGCCGTAAAAGAATTAGGATTATTACGGCTATCGCCGCAGGGAATAACGAGAACAGGGACCAGATCATCTGCTGGACCGAAGCCTCGTTGGTGATGGACACTACGGTCTGGCCGGTAGCGGGGTCCGTGCCGGAGATGAAACCGGACAGACCCAGCAGCATGGCGACCAGGGCTCCGGAAATAGCCGAGCCGAACTTCTGCGCCATGGTGCCGGAGGAGAAGATGAGGCCCGTGGAGGAGGTCCCGTTCTGCTCGGTGGCATAGTCGGCCACATCGGCATACATGGACCACAGGAGCGGGGAATAGATGCCGATGCCGATGGAAGTGACGATGACCATGGCCACCATCAGCCAGATACAGGCCGGATCCATGGGGATGAAGAAGAAGGCCACGGAGGTGACGGCGCAGATGACGGCTGCCCAGGTGAAAGCCTTCTTCTTGGACCCCACCCACCTGGTGAACGCCGGCGAAAGGCCGCCGAAAACCATGCAGGTGACTTCACCAAAAGTCATGAATACGGTATAATTGATAATGAGGCCGCTCACCGTCACGTCTCCGTGCAGGCAGTATTCCAGCAGGTAACCCGCCACGGCGTAGCGGAAGCCGTTGAAGAAATTGGTGCAGATGCCGATGAGCGTAAGGTAAATCCAGGGTTTGTTACGGAAAAGGTCGGCGAAAGGCTTGAAGGAGAACTTTTCGGCTCGGACGGGTTTCAGGCGCTCCCGGGTGAGCAGGCCGCAGGCCAGGGTGCCCAGGGCGGCCAGGCCTCCCAGGATGGCGCCCACCACGGCATACTGGTGCGCATCGCTGCCGCCCACCAGTTTCTGCAGGTAAGGGAAGGAAAGCAGGGTAACGAAGCCCATCGCGTAGGCGCCCACCATCCGATAGGAGGAGAATTCGTTCTTCTCGTTGTCATCGGCCGTCATCACGCCAAGGAGCGAGCCGTATGGCACGTTCACAGCGGTATAGACCACCATCATCAGCAGGTAGAGCGAATAGGCGTAGATGCGCTTCCCCACCGGGCCCAGGTCCGGGGTGAAAAGCAGCAGGGCGAAGACCACTCCCAACGGAATGGCCCCGAAGATGATCCAGGGCCGATAGGTTCCCCAACGGGACCGGGTGCGGTCGGCCAGGGCGCCCATCAGCGGATCGGTAATCACATCGAACAAGCGGGCCACCAGCATCAGGGTGGCGGCATCGGCCACGGTGAGGCCGAAGATATTGGTAAAGAACAGCGGGAAAGCGATGGACATGACCTTCCAGGTGATGCCGCCGGCGGCGGCGTCACCCAGGGCATATCCTATTTTCTCTGACAACTTTGCCATCTTACAGCTCAAACAGTTTCAGTGCCTCCAGGCACATGCGTGTATTATGGTACGGGCATTTCCAGAAGCCCGCCTTGGGTTGATTCCGGTCCGGGGTACCGTCCGGAAGGACGGCCCAGAACCAGTCGCCGCCTTCGCGGTCCACCAGGTGCTCGCGGATATAGGTCCAGATGGCCATGGCGCGGCGGGCGCCGGCCACGTCTCCGTGGTATTTCCACAGCCAGAGATTGCCCACCACGGCCTCGGCCTGGACCCACCACTGGCGGGATTCGTCAAAGGAGCCGTCGGTTTTGCGCTCGTAAATCATGGAGCCGTCGGGCAGGAGGCCGTCTATGCCGGCCCGACCCAGGGACACGCAGTACGGGCGGATCAGGGACACTGCATTCACGTCCTTCACGGCAAAAGCGCATTCCAGGGCCAGCCAGGAAGCCTCCATGTCGTGACCGTAGGAGACCGCCCCGGGCAGCACGGTCCAGTTCCGGTGGAAGTACTGCCGCAGGTGGCCGTCCGGGCCGATAATCCGGGTCCGGAGCAGTTCCAGGAGCGCCTCCACGGCACCCTTCAGTTCCTCATCCGGCCACACCTTGTACAAGTTGGCATAGGCCTCCAGCAGGTGCAGGTGGGAGTTCATGGTCTTGTCGGCGTTGATATCGTGCGCGCTCAGGGACATATCCTCCAGCGGGGAGAAGTCCCGGGCAAGCGCTTCTATGTAACCGCCGTTCTCCCGGTCGGCGAAGTAAGCCTCCACCACCTTGAAGAGGTTTACGGCGTTCTTCAGGGCCTCGTCGTCGCGGGTTGCCTTGTACAGTTCGCTGAGGCCGTAAATGGCAAAAGCCTGCCCATACAGCTGTTTTTTGCCGTCCAGACGCTCCCCTTCCGGGGTCACGCTCCAGTTCACCCCGCCGTAGCGGTGGTCGCAGAAATGGTCCAGGAACCAGTCACGTGCGTGCACGGCCGCCACCAGGTACTCCGTCTTGTGGAGGGCCCTGTAAGCGGCGGCAAAGGTCCACAGGATACGGGCGTTCAGGATAACGCTCCTTGAAGCTTCATAGTCTGTCTTGCCGTCGGCACGCACCTGGCCGTAAAATCCCCCCCGGGGATCCTTAAGGCCCAGCCAGAACGGCAGGATATTCCCTTCCAGTTCTTCGCGGATTTCCCGCAAAAACATTTCGGTCTTGGTTTCCATCATTATCTGTTAGGGGTTTCCCATATTTTGGTTTCCGTGCAGCTGACCATCACACCCAGGCCGCCGCAGGAAAGGCGGAAATCGCCTTTCTCCAGGCGCCATTTGCCGTCGGCGCCCACAAAGGCCAGGTCGCTGGCGGGCACTTCAAAGCTGACGGTTTTGCTTTCGCCGGGCTGCAGTTCTATCTTTTCAAAGGCACGCAGGCGCTTCACATCCGGGATGAGGCTGGCCACCAGGTCCGAACTGTAAAGCAGCACAGCCTCCTTACCGGCGCGGGAGCCGGTATTGGTCACCTTCACGGAAACTTTCAAGACATCGCCGGCTTTGAAAGAACCGGCCGATTCCAGTTTCAGGTCGCTGTAGGAGAAATCCGTGTAGCTGAGACCGTGACCGAAGGGCCACTGGACATCCATCACAGCGTCGTAGTTGTAGGAGCCTTCCATCACCTCTCGGTGCTCGGACACCTTGTAGTCATAAGTATGCAGGGCGTTGATGTGCTTGGAATAGGTAAAAGGCAGTTTGCCGGAGAAATTCTCGTCTCCGGAGAGGAGGGCCGCCAGGGCGTCGCCGCCATAGTTGGAAGGCAGCATCACGTCCACCACGGCCTTGGCCAGTGGTTCGATGTCGCCGATAATGCGGGGACGGCCTTCGTTCAGCACCAGTACCACGGGCTTACCCGTGGCGGCAAGGGCTTTCACCAAATCCTTCTGATTGGCCGACAAGTTCAGGTCGTCCATGTTGCCGGGCGTCTCGCAATAGGAATTCTCGCCCACGCAGCAGATTATCACATCGGCCTTGTAGGCAGCTCTGGCGGCGCTGATTATGCCGGAAGCGTCTTCATTCTGCCAGTCGGCACCTTCGTAAACCACGCCGGGTTCATAGGCAACCTTGCCCGGGAAACGGGCCTGGAGGGCCTCCAGGATGGTATTGTACTCCGGTACAAAGTTGTCGGCATCGCCCTGCCAGCGGTAGCTCCAGCCGCCGTTCAGCGTCCGGAGGGAATTGGCGTTGGGACCGGTGACCAGAATCCTTTCCGTGCCCTTCAGAGGCAGGATGCCGTCTTCGTTCTTAAGCAGCACCTCACTCTCCACGGCGGCAGCGTAAGACTCCTTGGCAAAACGCTCGCAGGCGAACTCGGGATAATCTTTCTCCCAAACCGGATTGTCGAACAGGCCCAGACGCACTTTCAGGCGGAGCACGCGGCGCACGGCATCGTCGATGCGGGACATGGGAATCTCACCGGATTCGGCCAGGTCCACAATTACGTTCACGCATTCCGGGTCGTAAGGGTCCATGATCATGTCGATACCTGCATTGATGCCCAGGGCCACGGCCTCCCGCTTGTCGGCGGCCACGTGGTCACGGGTGTAGAGGTTGTCGATATCGGCCCAGTCGGTGACCAGCATGCCATCCCAGCCCAGCTGCTCCTTCACCCAGCCGGTGAGGAGGGTCTTGTTGGCGTGGGTGGGGACGCCGTTGATGGAGGCCGAATTCACCATGGCGGTGAGGGCGCCGGCGCGGAAGCAGGCCAGGAACGGGGCGAAGAACTTCTCCCGGAGGTCGTTTTCGGCAATATAGGCCGGCGTACGGTCCTTACCGGAAAGCGGCACGCCATAGCCCATGAAGTGCTTGATGCTCACGGCGGCGTGGTCCAGGTCTATATGGTTGGGGTCCGGGCCCTGGATGGCCTCGGTCTCGGCCTTGGCCATCACGGCCTGCAGGTACGGGTCTTCACCCCAGCTCTCCCACTGGCGCGGCCAGCGCGGATCCCTGCCCAGGTCCATCACCGGGGAGAACACCCACGGCACCTGGGCGGCGCGGGTTTCGTAGGCCATGGCCTCGCCCATCATCCGGGCATAATCCGGATTGAAGGTGGCCGCCAGGTTGATTTCCTGCGGATAGAAGGAGCCGTCGGTGAGGTAAGACGCACCGTGGATCATGTCCAGGCCATAGATGCAGGGAATGCCCAGGGCGTCCATGGACTTTTCCTGAATCTGCTTCACCATATTGGCGGTATGCTCGCGGGAATGGGCGGCATCGTTCATCACATTCAGGATGGAACCCACCTTATACTGGCCGATGACAACGTCCAGCTTGGCCGGATCCAGGGCCTCTCCTGTGGCATCCTGCAGCTGCAGGATGGAAATCTGGACCATCTGGCCGGCTTTTTCCTTCAAGGTCATTCCCTTGAGGACACTCTCTACTTTGGCCTCCACCTCGGGGTCGGCGGCTATGGCCTTGGGCTGTTTACCCGTCTGGCAGGCGGCCAGGGTGCCGGCTACAAGGGCAATGGAAGCAACTTTCATCGCAATGGAATTCATATAACTTTAGGTTTAAAATATCGTCTGAAGGGCGGAACCGGAGTAACGGAGGGTGACACTGCCCTTCGCATCCGGATTGAAGGCGAACGGATGCCCGGCATCCACTACCACCACACGGAAACTGCGCTCCTGCAGCATTCCGGGGAAGGAACCTTCTCGCTCATCTATGGTAAGGGTACGCTCCGCATCGTTCCAATGCAGGCCGATGGTGGAGCAGGCGCCTTTTTCATAGGCATAGGTGAGGCCGTCGTCCTCATAGAGGATAAAGTCCGCATCGGCCCCGGCATAGACGATGAGAAGGAGGTCGTCGGCGGGTTTCTCGTCGGACCATTCCATCTCCGGGCCCACGGGGAGGATGCTGCCGGCCCTTACGTAGAGCGGCATACGCTCATAGGGGGCGGACACCTCCGCCCAACCGCCGCTTTCCGCAAAAGCACGCGTGTTGGAGTCGATGAACGCACCCGTGTAAAAGTCGTACCAGCCACCTTTGGGGAAGTAAATGTTGCGGCTGCGGGCCTTGTACTCATATACAGGGCAGGGCATCAGGGCCGGGCCGAAGAGCCACTGGTCCGAGATATCGCGCACCGCAGGGTCCTCCGGGAAATCCATCGGCAGGCCGCGCATGATGGTATAATCGCCGAAGTTCACGGCACCGGCCAGGGAATACAGGTAGGGCATCAGGCGGTAGCGAAGGCGCATATACCAGAGGATGCTCTCGTAGGCGGGCGTACCCGCATCGGCAATATACATCAGTTCCCTTCTGGGATACTGCCCGTGGGTACGGAACAGCGGCACGAAGGTGCCGAACTGGTGCCAGCGGGTCTGGAGCTCCTGCCATTCGTCGTTATTGGCGGGATTGTAGAACTTGCCCATCACGGAGAAACCGCCGATATCCATGCCCCAGAACGGGATGCCGCTCATGGAGTAATTGAGGCCGGCGGCCATCTGCATGCGCATGTCGGTCCAGGAAGTGCCGATGTCGCCGCTCCAGGAAGCCGTGCTGTAACGCTGCAGGCCGGCAAAGCCGTTGCGGGTTAACAGGAACACCCGCTTGTCCGGGTCCACGTTCCGCTGGCCTTCATAGATGGCCTGGGCGTTCACCAGCGCATAGGCGTTCAGGTATTCGGTGGAAGGGCCCAGGGCGGTGGGCGTAAGGAGCCACTTGAAATAATCCATCGGCAGGCAGTCGCGCAGGTTCGGCTCGCTGGCGTCCATCCACCAGGCGTCTATCTTCCGGCCGTATTTGCTGTAGAGGCTTTCGTCCATCTGCTGCCAGAACAGCTTCCGGCCACCCTCGGCATAAGCGTCGTAAAAGGTCTGTTCGTGGCCCAGCCAGTCCACCAGGCCGTCCTCCTCGGCATGCGTATAGGCATAGCCGGCGGCCTTCAGCTCCTTGTAGTGTTCCGTGTTGGTGTAGAACTTGGGCCAGACGGAAATCATAAAGCGGGCGTTCATCCCGTGCACGTCGTCCAGCATCTTTTCCGGGTCCGGAAAACGGGTTTCATCGAACTCATGGCTTCCCCATTGGTCTTCCTGCCAGTACATCCAGTCCTGGACTATATTATCTACGGGGATGTGGCGCCGGCGCATCTCGGCGAGGGTTTCCACCAGTTCGACCTGGGTGGTGTAGCGCTCCCGGCTCTGCCAGAAACCCATCGCCCACTTGGGCATCACGGGGGCCTTGCCGGTGAGGGTGCGGTAGCCGGAGATTACCTCGTCATAGTCCTTGCCGGCGATGAAATAATAATCGGCCTGGGGCTCGAATTCGCTCCAGAAAGTGAGGCGGGATTCCTGCTCCGGGCTCTCCAGGGGTGCCACGCGAAGGCCGATATAGGAGACGTCCCCGTCGGGCTCCCACTCCACTTTGAAAGGGGTGGGCACACCTTTTTCCAGGTGGACGGTGAACTTGTAGCTGTTGGGATTCCAGGCCGGGCGCCAGCGGCGGCTCATCACCTCCTCCCCGCCCATCTCCGTGCGCTGGAAGCCTGCATAGTACTGGATGAAATGATAGTCCCCGCTCTCTTTCGCAGTGATGGTGCCTTCGTAGCTTACGCTGGTGAAAGGCCCTTCCGGCAGGTTCCGGATGGCCCATTCGTTCTCGTAGAAGAGGCTGTCTTCCTGCTGGACCAGTTCCTCTCCTTTTACGGGCCGATAAGTGCCGGTAAGATTCAGCTCAAATACCTCGCCCAGCTGCTTGTAAGGTTGGGCGCTCCCCCATCGGCTGAGGGAATAAGCATCGAAGAGGATGCCGTAACCCTTGGTGGAAACCACCATGGGAACGCTGATCTTGGTGTTGTACTGGTAAAGCTCTTCCCGCAGGCCTTTGTGGTTGAATTCCCCGGCCTGATGCTGTCCCAGGCCATAAAAGGCCTCATCGGCAGGGCTGGCAAAACTCACCGTGGTGCTGTAAGCTTTCTTCCCTTCCACTTCCAGAGGTTCGAAGGCGGCCTGTCCGTCCAGGGCCAGCGGAGTTCCGTCGGCCTTAAAGAAATTCAATGTAGCGGAGGCCCTGTCCACTTCCACTTTCAGGGCCGATGTCTTCACGCTCACCTTTCCCCCTTCCTCTGTTACGGATATGGGGTCCTGGCAGGCCTCCTGCGGCACCACCGCAAGGCTGGCCCGGTCGTGGAACTTCCTGCCCGGCGTCTCCGACACCTGCACAATCTCCGGAGCCAGCACCTCCAGGCGGAGGGTCTTGTCCCCGCAGGGAACAGTGACACTATGATCCTGGACCTTGACGCCCTGGGTGCAGGCGCACAAAAGGAGAAGGGGTAATAGTTTCTTCATAATTTGCTCTGTATCAATGTTTTGCATGAATACCCTGCCGCACTTTGACAGCAGGGGTTTCGTGTAAATTACTCTATATCAACGCATTACGCTCAATCAACGCATTCAGTGTTTCCACGGAGCGGCCGGTGCGGAGGCCGTCCGGGGCGGTGTGGAGGCAGTAGTCCACCAGGCGGTCCACGGTGGAGGAAGCTACGTGCATCCGGGTGTCGGAGGATGCATAGTAGATGAACACGCGACCGTCCTCATCGGCAATCCAGCCGTTGGAGAAGAGTACGTTCATCACATCGCCGATGTATTCGGGGCCTTCCGGTGCCATGAAGAAACCGGCGGGTTCGGCAATCACCCGGGTGGGATCCTCCAAAGCCGTCATGTACAGGTACAGCACATAACGGAGCCCGCTGGCGCAGCCGCGTACGCCGTGGGCCAGGTGCAGCCAGCCCTGCGGGGTTTTGATGGGGTGCGGACCTTCACCGTTCTTCACTTCCTTGACGGTATGATAGTGACGGAAATTGATTATCTTTTCCTCGCCGATGACGGCATGCTCCATGCTGTCCACCAGGGCCCAGCCGATGCCGCCACCGTTCCCGGCATCGATGAAACCATCCTGCGGACGGGTATACAAGGCATATCGGCCGTCCACAAACTCCGGATGCAGCACCACGTTGCGCTGCTGGCTCTTGGACTGCAGGTCCGGCAGGCGCTCCCAGTTCACGAGGTCCCTGGTGCGGGCGATGCCTGCGGCTGCCACGGCCGATGAAAGGTCTCCGGACGGGGCCGAAGGGTCTTTCCGCTCCACACAGAAGATACCGTAAATCCAGCCGTCCTCGTGCGCGGTCAGGCGCATATCATAAATATTGGTGGCGGGTTTCCCCCACTCCGGCATGGTAACGGGCTTTGGCCAAAATGTGAAATGGTCCACCCCATTTGGGCTTTCGGCCACTGCAAAGAAGGATTTGCGGTCGGCGCCCTCCACGCGGGCCACCAGCACATACTTTCCGTTCCACTTGATGGCGCCGGCGTTAAACGTGGCATGGATGCCGAAACGCTCCATAAGGTAAGGATTGGTTTCCGGGTTAAGGTCATAGCGCCACTCCAATGGAGCATGTTCCGCAGTAAGGACCGGATGCTCGTAACGCTCATAGACGCCGTTGCCCTCGATGGGGGCGTTCGGCCGCTTCAGGAGCCGTTGGTGGGAGGTACGCAGCCAGGCTAATCTTTCGCTATAGTTCATCATAGCAACACTATCTCTTCCTTTTCACTGAATTCCTTGAAATCGGCCGCGCCTTCAAAGCCTTTCCAGGGGGCATAGAAATGGCCGGGCTTGTCGTGGGCGTTCCGCCAGGTGAGCACGTAGGAGACCGGGAAATCCCGGATGGCAGGATAGAGGCCTTCGGTCCACCAAAGCGGATCCGGAAGGCCTTCCAGACCCGTTTCGCTCAGGCACATGAGCTTGTGATGCTCCGTAGCCAGGGAGTTGAGGGTAGTGAGCATCTCCCGCACCTGCCCCGCGAAGCGGACGCGCGACTCCTCCAGGCCATCAGGGCCCACGAACTCATAGATGTCCGTTCCCAGGATGTCTACGAACTCATCGCCGGGATAGCGCTGCAGGAACACCTGCGGCGGAATGGGACCGCCCGGGGAATAGCACCAGAGGATGTTGGTGAGCTTCCTCTCCTGCGTGAGATACAGCCAGGTGTGCCGGTACAGCTCCCGGAATTCATCGGCCGAGCAGAGCTTTTCGCCCCACCAGAACCAGCTGCCGGTATTCTCGTGCCAAGGGCGGAAAATAACCGGAGTCTCCGGGCCCAGGCTCTCGATGAAATCGGCTGCCCGCCTGAGCCAGAGCAGAAAATCGGCATATTTGTCCCCGCCTTTGAGGACGGAACGGACCACCTGGTCCGAACTCACGTCCCAGGCGTCGCCGCCGGTGAGGGGGTTCCGCGGATGCCAGGAGAAAGTGACGATGCCTCCACGCTCAATGTGCTTGAGCGCCGCTTTCCGGATAAGGCCGAAGGGAACGCCGTCCAGGTTGCAGGAATCGGCCAGTTCTATCCCGCCCAGGTCGAAGCCCAGTACCATGGGGTAATGCCCGCTCACATCCTTCACGTCCGAACGCTCCAGGGGGTCGTTCTCCCAATCGGTGACCCGCCAGGCGTGGCCGTAGGAGAGGTCGTCCTGATGACCGTAGGCAATGACGCCGGCCTCGGCATAGGAAAACAGCCGGTGGACCAGCTGATCCTTAGGCGTTTCCATGGGCTTCCCCCCACTTCGGCAGGCGGTGAGGCAGAGGACCGCTGCAAGTAAAAACAAATACTTCCGCATGGCTAATTTCCTTTATAAGCTTGAATAATGGCATCCTTCACCTTGGGTTTGGACCACTTGGGTACGTTCCTGTCGGCCCCGTCGCTCAGGAGCATCCAGTAGAAGCAGGCCATGTCATTCTCCTTGCAGGTTTTCACATAGCAGGTGGCCTGCTTGGCAATCTCTCCCTCGTCCCGCTTGGAGGTGGCGCCATACTCGCCGATGATGGCGGGCACTCCTTTGGCGCGCGCAATGGCAGCTATGCCGTTGATCTGGTCCCTCACCTCTTTCTCGCAGGCATCCGTCCAGGTCTTGATGGCGCCGGTACTCTCGTTCATGGCGAAATTGTAGGGCGAATAGCTGTGGAATTCGAAGATGATATGGTCCTTCACGCTGTCGTCCGGCACATCCAGGGCATCAAAGGCCGTGGACATGGAACTGGCGCAGTAGTCGTTCACCACCAGGTTGCGGTAGCTGTTGTTGCCGCCCGTAGCCCGGACGGTATTCACGAAGTCCTGGTTGTACTTGTTGATGTAGAGATAACTGTCGGCCGATGCGGGCTCGTTCCACCGATTTTGGCTGTCCAGCATCTCGTTGAAGCTCTCGAACAGCAGCTTGGGACCGTAACTGTTGAACCTTTCGGCAATCTGCCGCCAGAGCGCGATATATCTGTCTTTGGTATTGCCGTACACCTTTTCATCGGCCCGGAGCCAGCCGTCAGTGCCGGTGTCGTGATGCACATTGAGCACGCAGTACAAGCCGGCGTCCAGAATGTAATTCACTATCTCTTCCACACGGCTCATCCAGGCTTCGTCCACCTTGTTGTCCTTGTCCATGTGCAGGTTCCAGGTTACGGGAAGGCGGATGGCTCCGAACCCGGCGGCGGCGAACATCTCGAAGAGCTGGGGCTGGGTGACGGGCTGTCCCCAGCCGGTCTCGAACTGGCTCACGGACCTGCCCGCCCAGGAGGAATCGTGCGCATCCAGGGTATTGCCCAGGTTCCAGCCCGTGCCCATGCGGAGGACGGCGGCCGATGCCGCTTCCCAGTCGGCCGGGCCCACCGTTCCCTGGTTGGATTCCTTCATGGAGAAACGGAGCCGGAGGGCCTGCGTCTTTTTCTGATTGGCCTTGAGGCCCTCTACGGCACCTTCCGGCACAGTGACGGTATAGGTCTTGCCGCGGGTGAGGCCGGACAGCGACACCGTGAGATCCCGGCCGTTCACTTCCACCTTGTCCAGGACGGCACCGTTATCTACCGAGATCCCCGCCTTGCCCTCGGCCGTACAGGTAATAATCTGGTCGAAGGTAAAAACCACCTGGAGATAGAAGGCCGTGAGCCCGGTAACGCCATCCTCGGGAGAGGTGGAAACCAGTTCCGGGGCTGGATTCTCCGCCACAGTCTGGGGTTTCTCGCAGGAGAAGGCCAGGCAGGCCGCCAGGAATAACAGGCCGATAAATTTCTTCATAGGGATTTAGTGCTTAAGGTTGGCAATGGCTTCTTGAATGACGTCCACCGTGTAGTCGGTGATATAGACTCCGTTAAGGCCCTGGGCCTCCTGGGCCGGGTCTCCGGTATAAGGGTCGCCTTTTTCCCACTGCTCGTGGCGGGGCTCCGCAAAACCGCTCCAGCCCCAAAAGTTCACGCCCTGCAGGGCCTCGCCCACCTGGGAGAAGACAAAGGCGTAATAAGTATCCCGGGCCGATGTGGAGGCCTCCCGGCTGGGGAGGAAGCCGTCCCGGGGGAAGCCGAACTCCTCGCAGACGAGGGGAAGACCTAGTCTGCGGGCCAGCGCGGAGTTTTCGGAGATATATTTGTCGGTTTCGCCGATGGCGTTGGGAAGGTCTTCGGAAAGGCTTTCGGCCGCCACCCAGTTCCAGTTGTAGGGCCAGATGTGGATGGTCATGTAGTCCACGCCGGGAATGCTGTTCACCTCTTCGGTGAGTTCCCAGTTCTGCTCACAGCCGAAGAAACCCTCATTGCCGGTGGAAACCAGGTGATTGGGATCCAGTTCCTTGATGATGCGGGCGCTTTCCGTAAGCCAGCCCACGAAACCCTGCCGGATTTCCGGTTCCAGGGAGAAACAGCGGGGTTCATTGCCTATCTGCCAGGAGAAGATGGCCGGATCCTCCTTGTACGGCTTTCCGGTGAGGGAATTGGTCCGGCCCACGATAGCCCGGATATGCTGGTAGAACAGTTCCTGGGACTCCCTGGAGGTCTGGAACTTCCGCATCTGCTGCATGAAGGGCCAGTAACCGTCCAGAAGCGGGATGAGGGCTTTTTCGCCGGTGGCCCATTCCAGGTACTGGCCGTAGCCACCGCTCCATTCCCAGCTGTTGTTCAAGTAGAGGACCGCCTGCATGTCCCGCTTGCCCAGTTCCACCAGGAAGCGGTCCAGGCCCAGCAGCAGCGTATCATTATACACCCCGGGAGCCTTCTGCAGGGTGGGTTCCACGCGGGAGAACACGCCGTCCGGACCATCGGCCCCCACCAGGACGCGGAGGTTTTCAATCCCCAGAGCCTTGAGGGTGTCCAGTTCCAGGCAAAGGCGGGTATAGTCTCCGCCCTCCCCGTCCGAAGCCAGGATGGGTCCGTACCAGAAATTGGTGCCGATATAGGTGTAGGGTTTCCCGTTACGGATGAACTGTCCGTCCTGGACCGAGACAAACTGCGTCTCTGCCGTACAGGCAGCCGCCGCCAGAAGGGAAATACACAGGGCAAGTTTTAGCGTTAATTTCATTATGTTGGCCGACATAAAGTAGTACAGTGCAAAAATACACTATATTGTCGGGCACTAAAAATGAAAAATTAACTAAATCCGATACTTTTTTAACATTCCCCTAAACATACACCCGGCTCTTGGTGAAAAGCGCCCGGAAATCCCGGGGCGTATAGCCCCTCCGGGCCTTGAACATCCGGTTGAAATTGGACAGGTTGTTGAAGCCGCAGGCATAGCTGATTTCACTGATACCGGTGGTGGTGTCCACCAGCTGGCGGGCCGCCGCCCCCAGTCGGATGTCGATGATGTAATCGGACAGCGTGCGGGTGGTGTGCTGCTTGAAAAAACGGCTGAACGCACTGGGGGTCATCCCCACCAGAGCAGCCAGTTCCTCCAGCCTTAATTCATCGGCATAATGAATTGATATATATTCTTTTACCTTGGAAATCCGGCGGCTTTCCCGGTCCGTTTCCTTCTTGGCGAAAGAGTTGGACGCAAGGGTTCTGGAATGGGTGTCCAGGGAGAGTTCGTTCAGGATTTTGAGCATCATCAGGAACTGCTCGAAACGGTCCTGCTGCAAAGCCAGTCCGTCCAGCAGATTATACACTTTGAGAATGGCCGTCATGGAGAAAGCCACCCCCAGCCTGGCCTTGTCGAACATCTTTCGGATGGAAGCGAACTGGTTGCGGCCCAACAGGCGCTCGTCCAGCAGGCTGGAGGAGAACTGGATGGTGATTTCCCGCACGTCCGGGCTCACGCAGTTTCCCTGTTGCCAGGCGTGTTCCAGACCATCTCCGGTTACCAGAACCAAGTCATAATCACCCACTTCCTCTATGCTGTCCCCCACCACGCGGTGCACACCGGTGCAGTTTTCCACGAAGTTCAGTTCAAACTCCTCGTGGGAATGGATGGGATAATTGAATTCGGTTTTGTGCCGCTCTACAATGTAGAAGCAGTCCTTGTCGGTAATGGGCGGGGTTTCCCGGAGTACTTTTGCCATGATAGTATCAGTTTCTGCCGCACAAAGATAGTCTAATTTCAATACTATTTCAACATCTTTTGATTATTTCGGCTTTTCTTGCTATTTTCGTAAATCAAACCACATTTTATGAAACACTTTTTGCTGATACTGTCCGCAGCACTGGTTCTGGTGCCTCTTACTGCTGAAGCGCAGAAAACCAGAAAGTTTGTCCACGAAACCGTAGCCGTTCCCGCCGTGGAGCGAAAGGTGATAGCCGTGGAAACGGAGAACAGCGCCCTGGTGCTGCTGGTGCAGGAAAACGGCCAGCTGCAAACCCTCCATTACGGTGCGCGCGTAGGCGATCCGCAGCAGTTCCTGCCCGTTGCCCTGGGGACGGAAGACTACAATACCGTTGCCGGACTGGCCTATCCGGCCACCGGCGGACGCTACATCCACGAACCTGCCCTCCACGTGAAATATGCCGACGGCAACCACAATACGGAACTGTATTACACAAGTCACAGCGTCACCTCCCGGGACGGCTGCACCACCATGGCGATAGAGTTGAAGGATTACGTTACCGGAGTGCAGGTTAAGCTGGTGTACGATGCTTATCAGCAGGAGAACGTGATTGTGAGCCATACCGAAATCCTGAACGGAGGAAAGCAGCCTGTGGAACTCCTCAACTATGCCTCCGGCTCGCTGTACGTTGAGGCCGATGAGTACCTGCTCACCCACTTCCACGGTGCCTGGGCGGCCGATATGCAGCTGGAGCACGAGTGGCTGGGGCACGACATGAAAGTGATTGAGAGCCGGCGGGGCACGCAGGCCACCCAGGGGAACAATCCCTCGTTCCTGCTGAGCCTGAACACCCGGGAGTTCCGGGAGAACGAAGGTGAAGTGATAGCCGGCGCCCTGGCCTGGAGCGGCAACTTCCGCCTCAGTTTCGAGCGGGACGAAGGCCATCGGCTTAACATCCTGGCAGGCATCAGCCCCCACGCATCGGCCTGGCCGCTGGCGGCGGGAGCCTCTTTCGTAACGCCGGATTTCATCTATACCTGGTCGGCCGAAGGGGCAGGCGGCGCTTCCCGGAACCTCCACCGCTGGGCCCGGAAATACAGTGTTTATAAAGGCGGAACGGTGAATCCAACCCTGCTGAACAGTTGGGAAGGAGCCTATTTCAACTTCACTACGGAAACCTTGCTGCGGATGATGGACGATGCAGCCGATATGGGGCTGGAGATGTTTGTGCTGGACGACGGGTGGTTTGGGAACGAATTCCCGCGCAACGGGGACAATGCTGGCCTGGGCGACTGGGAACCGAATGTTTCCAAAATCCCGGAAGGAATTGATTATCTGGCACAATACGCCCACCAGAAGGGCCTGAGATTCGGCATCTGGATAGAGCCGGAGATGGTGAATCCCAACTCCAACCTGGCCCATACGCATCCGGAATGGGTGGTGCAGAGTCCCGGACGGGAAGTGTACCAGGGGCGCAACCAGTGGGTGCTGGACCTCTCGAATCCGGCCGTGGAGGATTTCGTATTTGGCATCTTCGACCGGACCATGCAGCTGGCCCCGAATATCGACTATATCAAATGGGACTGCAACCGGGTAATCCAGAGTTTCGGGAGCCCGTATCTGGGGGCTGGTCAGAACCGTTTTTACGTGGAATACACCCAGGGGCTTTATAATGTAATGCGCCGGATCAGGGAGAAGTACCCGAAAGTGATCGTGCAGTGCTGCTCCTCCGGTGGCGGCCGGGTGGATTACGGCGCCCTGCGCTACTGCAACGAGGTTTGGACCAGTGACAATACTGACGCGCTTTCACGCGTGTACATCCAGTACGCCACCAACCTTATCTATCCCGCCTGTGTGATGGGTTCGCACGTTTCCAGCGTCCCCAACCACCAGACCGGCAATGTTACACCGCTGAAGTTCCGCTTCGACCTGGCCTGTTCCGGCCGCCTGGGGATGGAACTGCAGCCCAAGAGCTTATCGGCCCAGGAACGGGCCCTGGCCGACCGCTGCATCAGTTCCTACAAGGAGTACCGGGACCTGGTGTTCTCCGGCGACGTCTATCGGCTGGCCTCCCCCTACGACGGCAGTTATTACGCGCTGATGTATGTATCGGCCGATAAGCGCCGTGCCGTTGTTTTCACTTATTGCATCCATTATGAGCCGCGCAACGTGGGCGGCAAGTCGTTCAAGTTGCAGGGGCTGAATCCTTCCCTGTGCTACCGCATTACGGAGCAGAATGTGAGCCGCAGCTGCTGGTGGGGCAGCGGCAAGGTCTTCTCCGGGGAGTTCCTCGCTTCGGGCGCCTTCAATCCCGTTTTGTCACAACTGTACAGTTCCGCCGTCTTTTATCTAACTGCCGAATAACCATGAATCTGAAGTCTTTATCTCTTTCGCTGCTGGCCGGCCTCCTTGCCACGGCCGCCCTTGCGCAGCCCCGTTACTGCAATCCGCTGCCCATGCCCATCGGCCCGGGCGGAAATGCCTCCGGCGACGTTACCGTAATGGAAGAAGCCGGGAAATACTACATGTACTGCACCGGAGGAGGCGCCTGGGTGTCGGAAGACCTGCTGAACTGGGAATTCCACCACGTGGACGGCGTTCCCGTGGCACCGGACATTGTGAAATACCAGGACAAGTTCTATCTCTCCGGCAACAACGACAACCTGTTTGTGGCCGATAACCCCCTGGGGCCCTTCCGCGACCTGGGTCCGTTCAAGAACACCGGTCCCGTGGAGGACGGCTGGAACGGTGGTTTCGACACCAAGATTTTCGTGGACGACGACGGCCAGCCCTACCTTTTCTGGCCCGGGCGCGGCATCAGCGGCATCTATGGCGTAAAACTGGATCCGAAGGACCTCACACGCTTCATGGACAAGCCCACGCACCTCTTCGGCTTCAATCCCATGCATGCGTGGGAGCGTTATGGAGAAATGAACGAATATCCCGGCGTGGCCTGGATCGAAGGGCCCTGGATCATCAAGCGGAACGGCATCTATTATCTGGAGTATTCGGCCTCCGGCACCCAGTGGAAAACTTATGCCGAAGGTTATTACACCTCCACTTCCCCGCTGGGTCCCTATACCTATGCGGCCAACAATCCGCTCCTTCGCAAGACGGAAGGGCTGGTGACCGGAACGGCCCACGGCTCCATCGTCCAAGATCCTTATGGAGAGTGGTGGCAGTTCTATACCATCGTGTTGTCCAATCCGCCGGGAGGCAGGCGTATCGGCATGGACCGGGTGTATTTCGACGAAGACGGCCTTATGTCCGTGACCGTCACCGACACCCCGCAGCCCGCACCCGGTGCCGTTGACCGCGAGCGTTCCATCCCCGTGACCATCAACAAGATGAATGCGATGAACGCCTTGTCCAAGGCTTCCTCCCAGGAACCCGGATACCCGGCCGCCTATGCCGTAGACAACTACAGCGGCACGCTCTGGCGCCCTTCGGCCGATGACGCCCAGCCGCAGCTTACGGTGGAATTGTCCCCGGCCACGCGCTTCGACGTAGTGCAGCTCTTTTCCGTGGACGGTATGCGGGTGCTGTTCGGTGGTGGGGGAAGGCGCGGTTTCGGCTTCGGCGGAATTTCCCTGCCCCTTTACAAATACCGCCTGGAGGTTTCCCTGGACGGGGAAAGCTACACCACCGTGCTGGACCGTACGGTGAACGACATCCCCCGGGACACCTTCTTTGACGAATTCCCGGCTGTGCGCGCCCGCTTTGTGCGTCTCACCGTCACGGACTGGCCCAGGGAATCCCCGCTGGGCATCATAGACTTCACCGTCTTCGGCCGGGCCGATGGCTATGAGCCCGCCGCCGTAGCCACCCCCACCTACAACAAACTCCCCCTGGACAGCGAGTATCAGCGCCGCAATGCCAGATAACAGTTAGAGTTCCCCGGCAAAGAACTCGGCCATGGCGTCCCGGATTTCGTAGAAACGGGACGTAAACTGCCTTTGTTTATCCAGGTGCAAACGGTGGCCGGGTTCCGGGCAGGGATGGTGTTCGGCCCGGATGCCCAGGGAGACAGCTTTTTCATGGATGGCGTGGGTTCCGTACATTTTGTCGGATAGCACCCGGGAAAGGAAGCCGGTTTCCGACATGGGGTAACCTTCGTCATAGGGAACATCCGGATCGGCCACGGACTGGAAGGAAAGGATGGGAATCCGGGCGTTTTCCAGTATGGACAGGTCCCGGACTGCGCCCCAGAGGTTGGCTATGGCCCGGACCCGATACGCCTTTCGGCCCGGCTGATACGCCAGGCTCAAGGCGGTGATGGCTCCGGCGCTGGTCCCGGCCAGGAATACCTTGTCGGGGTTGACTCTCAGGCGTTTCTGCCCCAGAACGTATTCCAGGGCTGCTTCGGCATCTTCCCGGGCCCGTTCTTCCGCAAGAAGCAGTTCTTCCTTGCGGGGCGGGAAGCCCAGGCGATAATTGATGGAAACGGCCACATAGCCCAGTGAAGCGAAATATCGGCACCATTCGGCCTGTCCTGCCTCTTCCTTATGGCCGAAGAGAAAACTCCCGCCGTGCATCATCAGCAGCAGCGGCCGCTCCCCGGTCCCGTCTCCTTCCGGCGTATAGATATCCATCGTGAGATCCAGCGGCTTCAGCACCATCCTGTGGAACAGCAGGCGGGAACGGTTCCCCCTGCCCTCCTCCGGTGCGCTTGCCCAGTACCCTGGAACGGTACTGTAAACCACGTCCCGCTCCACCGCCACCTCGTAGGAAGGCGTGGTGTAGGCAAGCATCAAGGTGATGAGTATGGCCAACAGGTAAGACATGCTATGGCAAAGATAACACATTTCATCTTTTATAGGTCTCACCTCCCGCCCAAAAACCGCTTGACTGCAGGTAATTTGTGCATAAATTCTGACCTTTACAGCAGAATGGCTGTCCGTCCACGGATAGGGCCGGTTTCGTGGACGAGGCAGGGTAAAATGGCTGTCCGTCCACGGGTGGGGCCGGTTTTGTGGACGAGGCGGGGTAAAATAGCCGTCCGTCCACGGATAGGGCCGGTTTCGTGGACGAGGCGGGGTAAAATGGCTGTCCGTCCACGGACAGGGCCGGTTTTGTGGATGAGGAGGGGTAAAATGGCCGTCCGTCCACGGATAGGGCCGGTTTCGTGGACGAGGCAGGGTAAAATAGCCGTCCGTCCACGGACAGGGCCGGTTTCGTGGACGAGGCGGGGTAAAACGGCTGTCCGTCCACGGGTGGGGGCGTTTTGGTGGACGGAGCAGGGTAAAATGGCCGTCCGTCCACGGATGGGGCCGGTTTTGTGGACGGACACCGGTAGGGCGGGATTGAAAGCCGAGGGACGAAGTGAATAAGCCATAAAAAAAGGAGGCAACCCATACGGGTCACCTCCAGGATTCCCTTGACAGCGGAATTACTTCACGCGCTGGCCGTAGGAGCGGTCCGTGGTGTTTACGGTGATGATTTCACCGGTCTCGATGAACAGCGGAACCATGATCTTGGCGCCGGTTTCCAACGTGACCTCCTTGAGGGCCGATGTGGAGGCGGTGTTGCCCTTCACAGCAGGCTCGCTGTAGGTAACCTCAAGGGTTACGTAGGTGGGCAGTTCGCAGGTAAGGCAGCGCTCCTCCGGTTCGGTGAGGAACATCATTTCCACACGCTGGCCTTCCTTCATCAGGTCGGCATTCTCCACAACGTCATGGGGAAGGGTAATCTGTTCGTAAGTTTCTTCGTGCATGAAGTTGAAGGCCTCACCGTCGTCGTAAAGGTACTGATAGGGACGACGCTCCACGCTGATGGTGTCCAGCTTGACACCGGCGGTGAAGGTATTCTCCAGGATGCGGCCGTTCTCCAGGTTGCGGAGCTTGGTCTTTACGAAAGCGGGACCTTTGCCCGGTTTCACGTGCTGGAAGTACACTACAACGCAAGGTTTGCCGTTGAACATGATGTACATTCCGTTCTTCAAATCAGCAGTTGTTGCCATAAAAAGGTATTTTTAGTTAATCGTTAATTCAAAAGAACTTACAAAAATAACGATTTGTAGTTTTTTCTGCAAATTTTCTTTCATGCCTGTTTCCCATTCTCCAGAAGCCGGAGGAAACATGAATTGGAAAAGCCGACAGTATTGGTTATATTTGTAATTCAAGTTTCGCATGTTGCGAAACCACCTCATCTAAAGCCCAAAGGGCGTCAGCAAGTCCCTTCCCCGAGGGAAGGGATTTAGGGATGGGGTAACGTGAATGAAAGAATGTGCGGTGGGAAAAGTTTCGCAAGCGCACCTTACATTCTGATAATCAACTAATTTTCACTTGCGAAACTTGAGTTTGTAAGAACATAACTACTAACCAACTATGAGACCATTCCTGCCACTCCTCCTTTCCATCGGCCTGCTGTGCCAGTGCAGCCTGGACCATGTGAACATTTCCACGCCTGACGGGACGCTGGTTTTAACGCCCCTCAGCAGCAACGCCATCCGGGTGCAGGTGGTACCTAAAGGCGCCGCCCGGCTCCAGGAACTGGTGTATACGGAAAAGGTTCCGGCACCCGCCTTCCAGATGCAAAAAAGCGAAACGGAAGTGACTGTGAGTACTGAGGCCCTCACCGCCCGCTATAACAGGGCCGATGGCTCCCTCACCTTCCTGAATGCCGCCGGAGACATCCTCCTGGCCGAAATACCCGGCAGCCGCCAAGTGGAAAGTGCACCCGTGAAAGGACATCCCGCCTGGACGGTTTCCCAGAGCTTCCATTCCCCGGAAGACGAATCCCTTTTTGGCACCGGACAGTTCCAGGACGGTTACCTGAACGTGCGCGGACTCACCCGGAGGCTCACCCAGGTGAACACCCAGATAGCCCTTCCTTTCGTGCTTTCCAGCAAGGGATACGGCCTCCTCTGGAACAATTACGGACTCACGGATTTTAATCCGGCCGATAACGCCGTAAGCCTGGAACCGGTACTGAGCGACGGGCGCAGCGAGACGGTGAATGCCACCGGAACGGCCGGTAACCGGCGGGAGCGGCGTATGTACCAGTCGTTTACCGGAGTATTGGAAGTGCCCGCCGACGGAGCGTATTCCCTGCTGCTGGACTGCGGCCAGGCCATGTCCCGCCGGCAGTATCTCTGCATTGATGACGAACCGGTTTTCGACGTTTCCAACACGTGGCTGCCGCCCACCACATCGGCCCTGGTCACCCTAACGGCGGGACGGCATACCCTGCGTACGGAAGGGGTCCGGAGCGACAAACCCGTCCTATGGTGGCGCAAAGTGGAAGATAATACTACCCTCCGTTCCCCCGTGGCCCAGGCGCTGGACTACACCGTGTTCGCCGGCGGGGCCGATGAGGTGATATCGGCCTACCGCACGCTTACAGGGCCGGTTCCTGAGATGCCGGAATGGATGTTCGGTTACATCCACTGCCGGGAGCGCTATCATTCCCAGGACGAAATACTGGAGAACGCCGCCGGCTTCAAGGAGCGCGGCCTGCCGCTGGATGTGATTGTTCAGGACTGGCAGTGGTGGGGCGACACCGGCTGGAACTCCATGGTCTTTGACAAGAAGAACTACCCCAACCCCCGCGCGCTCACGGATTCCCTGCACAAAGACAACGTGCATCTGATGCTTTCCGTATGGTCCAAGGTGGACCGGAACACCGTCCTGGGAAAACAGTTGGCCGACAAGGGTTACTATATAGAAGACACCGACTGGATTGACTTCTTCCAGCCCCAGGCGGCCGATTTCTACGTGCGCAGTTTCCGGGACAGCCTGGCCATCCCTTACGGCATCGACGCCTGGTGGTTCGATGCCACCGAACCCGAAAACGACGACCTGGCAGGCCGGCTGGTGGGTCCGGACCAGCTTCCAGGCGAATTCTACCGCAACGTGTATCCGCTAATGGTGAACAGCACTATGTACAACGGCTTGAAGGACCTCACGGAGGAGCCGCCGGTAATGCTCACCCGCAGCGCCTTCCCGGGCATCCAGCGCTACGGCGTGGTTACCTGGAGCGGCGACGTGGGCAATGACCTGGAAACCCTCCGCCGCCAGATTGCGGGCGGCCTGGGCCAGATGGCCTGCGGCCTGCCGTGGTGGACCTTCGATGCCGGCGGTTTCTTCCGCCCCGGGGACCAGTATACATCGGCCGAATACCAGGAGCGCCTGGTCCGCTGGGTACAGGTGGCCACCTTCCTGCCCTTCATGCGGGTACACGGCTACATGAGCGAAACGGAACCTTGGCGCTACAGCGAGGAAACCTGCGCCATCCTGGCCGGTTATATGGACCTGCGCGAGAAACTTCGGCCCTATATCCTTTCGTGCGCCGAACGCGTTTCCGCCGAGGGCTATACTCTCATGCGTCCGCTGGTCTTCGACTTTGCCGATGACCCGGAAGCGGTCCGGCGGGAAAGCCAGTATATGTTCGGCCCGGCCCTGCTGGTGAATCCTGTCACAGAAGCGGGCGCCACGCTTTGGACCACCTACCTGCCTGCCAACGAGGAAGGCTGGACGGATTTCTGGACCGGTGAGCATTACGACGGCGGACAGTGGATCCAAACTGCCGTTTCCCTGAGCACCGTGCCGGTGTTCATAAGGTGCGGCGAAGAGGCTAAGTTGCTGCCAGACAGCGTCTTACCTTAATACCCTGCTGCACACTGACAGCAGGGGTTTGAAGGAAATAATTATAACACAATAAGTTACCATGAAACAGCTTTTCCTCTTTCTCGTTTTGTGCGCCGGGATTTCCCTGAGCGCATCCGGACAGAACACCGCACCCAAAGGTCCGGAACTGGAGTATGTAGTAAGTCTCCACGTTACGCTGGGGCAGGCCTTCCAGGTGGGTGATACCGGCAAGGGCACCCGCACCGTGATTCCCATCACCGGCGGTACTTTCCAGGGACCGGACATCAAGGGCGAGGTCCTGCCCGGCGGGGCCGATTACCAGATGCAGTGCGACGGCCGCACGGAGATTGAGGCCATCTACTGCATTCGAACGGACGACGGCGTGAGCATCCACGTGCGCAACTGCGGCATCATCAAGATGGGCGGCGAAGGCGGCATGTACTTCCGCTGCGCTCCCAAGTTCGAAGCCCCCAAGGACAGCAAGTACGCCTGGCTGAATGAATGCCTCTTCCTCTGCCAGCCCGGCATGGGCGAACCCGGCGGCATCAACCTGGACGTCTGGAAAGTAAAGTAAGCCTTATGAAACGAATCCTCCTTATCCTGGCCGTACTGAGCCTGGCCATGGCGGCATCGGCCCAGGAAAAAGCCAGCATCCATGTCCGCTCCAATGAGACTGCGGGGTTCATCGACCCCATGCTGTACGGGCAGTTGTTCGAGCACATCTACTTCTCCGCCAACAACGGCGTATGGCAGGAACTCATCTACGAGCGCTCCTTTGAGCCGGAGCACTACCCGGGCATCCCCCCGCGGGACGGCTATTTCGACGGCTGGTATATGGATGAGGATCAGGTACTTCACTCCCCTACCCGCTACGAGCAGCCGCTCAAGATTGTTTCTCTGGACACGGACGACTACGAGATTACGGCCGATGTGAACTGGCGTTCCTACCGCCTGGCGCGGCGTTCCTGGAGCGGCGGCCTCTTCGACATGCGCTTCGCCTTCCGGAACCAGGCCTCCGGCGAGCCCTACTTCGTGCGGGCGCACAACCCGTATTACGAGGTGCGCACCTTCACCCCGGCCCAGACCGAGAGCCAGGTGCAGGCAGCCAACCTGGCCCGGGCGCAGCGGGAAGCATCGGCCCAGGTGACGGAGCCCAACTTCTCCATTGCCACCATGGTGGAAAAAGAGATGCCGTCCTTCGGCGGACGCACGCGCAAGGTGAAGACCCTGGACCCGCTGGTGATGCGCACCGCCACATCGGCCCAGATTAACGAGAACCAGGACTGGCACAAGCTGCGCATCGTGAGTAAAGGTTCCCGGGCCGATGTCTATTGGGATGGGAAGAAGGTCTTGAACTACAGCAAATTAGACCGTGCCGGGCACAACGACATCACCCTGTGGGTGAACTATACTGAGGCTTTGTACCGAAACATCCGCGTCACCTCCCTGAACGGGAAGACCGTATATTTCGAGGGTACGCCGGAGGATGTGAAGATTCCTGCCGTAGCCCCGCAGTGGAAGGCCTTCGGCAAGGGCGAATACCGCCTGGTAAAGGGTGATGCTGTGAATATGGACTACAGCCAGGAAATCAAGGCCGGAGCCACTCCGGCGGGCGTTTCCCAGGGGCCGCAGCACATAGTGAAGGGCGAAACTTACGTGGGTTCCTTCTACGCCAAGGGGAACGGAGAGGTATCCGTGGCGATAGTCCGGGACGGCAAGGTGCTCCTTAAACAGGACTTCAGCGCTCCGGGAGCCGATTGGAAATGCCTGGAAGTCAAGCTTTCCCCAGATTTCTCGGACGATAACGCCGAATTCGCCCTCCTGGCGCAGAACGGTTCTGTGCAGGTGGACCAGTTCTCCCTCACGACCTCCACAGGGCAGTCCCTGGGCGGCTTCCGGCCGGATATCCTCCAAACGGTGAAGGAACTGCATCCCACCTGCCTGCGCTGGCCGGGCGGCGGCTACGTGGCCCAGTACTATTGGCAGTGGGGCATCGGAGAGCAGAAAGACCGCTACCGCTGGCCGCACTGGATGTGGATGGATTACGACCAGAACTGTTTCGGCACGGACGAGTTCATCCGCTTCTGCCGGGAAGTGAATACGGAGCCCGTGATAGTGGTGTCCGTGCACTTCGAGCGGCCGGCCGAGGAGTACGATTCCATTTTGGCCGATGCCGTGAACTGGGTGCGCTACTGCAACGCTCCCGCCACGGACGAGTGGGGTGCCAAACGGGCCGCCAACGGCCATCCGGAGCCCTACAACGTGAAGTATTGGGAGATTGACAACGAGATGTGGGAGATGGGCATCGAGCGCTACGAAAAATGCGTCCGGGACTTCTCCGTGGCCATGCGGGCGGTGGATCCCTCCATCAAGATCATCGCCTGCGGCGGCTTCCAGGAAGACCAGGATTTCCTGCAGCGCTCCGGCAGCTATTTCGACTACCTGAGCCTCCACCATTACGAGCAGCAGGGCGGTTACGCCAGCGGTCCGGTGCGCCTGGGCGAACAGTACGACCGCTATGCCCGGATGATTGCCGACTGTCCCAATCCGCACATCAAGCTCTTTATTTCCGAATGGAACCTCCAGAGCATCGACTGGCGCACCGGTCTCTTCGCCGGCGGTTTCCTGAACACCTGCGAGGCCCGGGACGTGGTGGCCATGGGCGCCGCCGCGCTGTTCATCCGCCGCACCGACTCCCCCGACTGGAACAATGCCTTCATCAATTTCGACTACAAGGATGTGTTCGTGGCCCCGAACTACCAGGTGACCCAACTCTGGTATAGACACTTCTCCCGCTATCGGCTCTCCCACGAAGGCTCCACCGGCGAACTCAGCGTAATGACCACCCGTTCCGAGAACGGCCGGGAGGTAATAGTAAAAGTGGTGAATCCCACGGAAAAGGCCTATGAATTAAGCATTTCCGGTGACTGGAAAACCCTTGCCGATGCTGCCTACGAGTACTATGCTCCCGGAGCGCTGGATGTAGTCAACAGCATGGAGAAAAAGGACGCCGTGGCCTTGAAACACGAGACACCTGCCTGTGAAAACGGCTCCACCCTGCTGAAGGTAGAGCCGCTGTCGGCCGGGGTGCTTACCCTTGCTTTGTCCAGATAATTCCCATCTTCATATAATCCAGATTTGGTCGTATATCAGTTTTTTCGTATTTTTGTGTATACCAAAACCTCCAGCATTATGAAAAAACTCATTTCGTACTTTATGGCGCTTGTCACTGTTGTTGCAGTAGTTTCCTGTGAACGGTATGATGACAGTGGCATACAGAACGAGCTTTCAAACATTAAAAGCCGGCTTTCTTCCCTGGAAGACAAGGTTAATGGCGATATTTCCAGCATCCGGGAAATATTGAACGCACTGGACAACAAAATTACCATTGCTTCCATAACCGAAACAGAGAGTGGCTGGGTTATTAAATTCAGCAACGGAAAGACGGTCACAGTCAGTAATGGAGGAGATTCGGCCAACGCTCCTGTTGTCGGCGTGAAAAAAGACAGTGACGGCCTCTATTACTGGACCCTTGACGGCCAGTGGCTCCTTGACAACGACGGAAAGAAAATTCCGGTGACGGGGGCCTCCGGTTCCACGCCGCAAATGAAGATTGATAACGGTTATTGGTATATCTCCTACGATGGAGGCAAGAGCTGGACCAAACTCGGCAAGGCCACCGGCGAGGATGGAGATGCATTTTTCAAGAACGTAACCTGGGACGATTCGTTCGTCTATTTCGAATTTGCCGACGGCTCCGTGCTCCAACTTGCCCGCGGTGCAGGATTGGCAGCCTCGATAGCGGTGATTCCGGATTATAACGACGGTGCGGTAAAAGCGGGAATCGGCCTGTTTACAATCCGTTTCAAAGTAGATCCGGAAAGCGCTGCCGAAAGCCTTCTCAAGCTTGATTCCGACAGCTTCAAACTGAGTGCCACCTACACTCTTACGAAAGCCGCTGCAGGAGATCTCATCAGCCTTCCCATCCACGCACTTGACGCAAAGGACGGCATCCTGACAATTACCACCGACGGCGAGAGCCTGTCCAGCGAGTTCGCGAACAAGAGTTTAGGCGTAAGCGCCGCCCTCTTTATCAATGATGGAAACACACTTGCCGTGAACTCCGGTTACTTTCCCCTATGGCCCACGAACGAATACCTGGGCCATGAGTACGTAGATCTTGGCTTGGAGTCCGGCAACAAGTTCGCAAGCACCAACCTGGGTGCCGAGAAGCCCGGGGATCCCGGCCATTTCTACGCCTGGGGCGAACTGGAACCCAAGGAGAATTACACCTGGAGCACTTATCTGTGGTGTAACGGGACCAAGGACTCCATCTCCAAATATAATGGTGACGACGGCTTCACCAGCTTCGCGGACGATAATTACAATGACGACATCGTCCGTCAGGAATGGGGCGGCGAGTGGCGCACACCCACGGAGGCCGACTGGCAGGAACTGATGGACAATAATAAATTCAAATGGACCTGGATTTATAAGGACGGAAGCTATGGGTATGAAGTCACCAGCAAGAAGTCCGGTTACACCGACCAGTCCATCTTCCTTCCTGTTACCGGTGTCCGGGACGGGACAAGCAAGAGTTTTACAAATAAAGGGTATTATTGGTCGTCCTCTCTCAGTATGTCCGACTCTGGTTCGTACGAAAATGGTCTTGGCTTAAACATTTCTTCGTCTGTATATAGCGTCGGGAAATCCTCCAGAGCCCTAGGCATGGCCATCCGTCCCGTCGTAGGCAAATATGAGTCGAAGACGCTCACAAAGTTGAGCATAAACCCCACAACCATCACCCTTGCGGTTGGAATGGTGCGCCATCTCCATGTGGAAGCGGAACCTCAGAATGCCACAATTCCCGATCATGTATGGGGTTCGAGCAACTGGGACGTTGCGACCGTTTCCAAGGATGGTATGGTAACAGCCATGTCCCCCGGGACGGCAACCATTATGGCGATAACCTATGACGATGATTTGTCACCTACCTGCACGGTGATTGTCAAAGACGAATCGGAACTCGCTCCGGAAGCTGTTGACCTGGGACTTCCCTCCGGTATTATGTGGGCCAGCAAGAATGTTGGCGCCACTGTCCCGGAGGATTACGGCGACTACTTCGCCTGGGGCGAAACGGAGCCCTACTATGAACCCGGAACAATGGACGCCCCTGTCTGGAAGAGCGGAAAAACCGGCTATAACTGGCCTTCATACAAATGGACCATGAATGACGGGATCCGGGGTCATGTCACCAAATATACATCCAAAGACCACCTGTCCCTGCTTGAACCTCAGGACGATGCGGCAACGGTAACCTGGGGAGATAACTGGCGAACCCCGACCTCCGATGAACTTGTAGAGCTTCACGATAACTGTTCATGGCGGTTTGAGGAACGAAATGGCGTCAGGGGCCTTCTTGTCACCAGCAAAATACCCGGATATACCGACAAGTCCATATTCCTGCCCCAAGCTGGTTCCTATGGCGAAAAAGGTCTAGCCGGCGTGAACACCCGGGATCAATACTGGACGTCAAGCGGCAATGAGGCTTTGGCCTATGATCTAATTAGTTTAGGTGGTTATGGTGCAGACCAACGGAGCAACGGTTATTCCATTCGTCCCGTATATGGTAAACTGGTTCCCGTCACTTCCATTGAAGCGGAAGACATAGAGATAAAAGTAGGGGAAAGCCTGCAGTTGACGAGAGCGTTTGCCACCATCCTTCCTGCCAATGCGACAGATAAGTCCGTGGCGTGGGAATGCAGCGACAAATCTATCGTAGATATCAACTATTATTATTTGACTACAGGTATTGCCGAAGGTACGGCAACCCTCACGGCATGGTCTTCCAACGGACTTAAAGCCACCTGCAAGATTACTGTCGTGAACGAGCCTGCCCCTGACCCCAAGTTCGTAGATATGGGTCTCAGCGTAAAATGGGCTACTTGCAATATCGGCGCTTCCAAACCGGAAGAATTCGGCGACTATTTCGCCTGGGGTGACCCTGAGCCGTATTACATGGCCGGAACGGCCGGCAGTCCCGTCTGGAAAGACGGCAAAAGCGAGGGCTATGACTGGCCGTCGTACAAGTGGTGTCTCGGCAGTTATGATTCCCTCACAAAGTACTGTTTGGACAGCAGTCTCGGAACCGTGGACAATCTTACCCTCCTGGATAATCAGGACGATATCGCCTCAGCCGTCCTGGGCGAAGGCTGGCGCATGCCCACCAGGCAGGAAATGGATGAACTGCTGAATCCAGCCAACTGCAGCTGGACCTGGACGGAAGAAAATGGCGTGAATGGATTCAGGGTTACCAGCCTGATATCCGGCCATACCGACGCTTCTATCTTCATCCCAGCAGCCGGCTGTCTTCTGGAATTGGAAGGACGGGATGGTGCAGGCGAATATGGCCAGTACTGGACCAGATCCCTTGTAAGCGATAATTCGGCCCGCGCCTGGGCGCGCAACTTCTATGATGGAAGCCAGAATGAAGCGCTGGACGACAACTGGTTTGACAATGACCGTTGCTACGGTCTCACCGTACGCGCAGTCAAAGAATAAGCCGTTCGTGACTTAATACCTCATACAGGCCATCTTCGCTGAGGACACCGCGTTTCATGTCCTTGGGAAGCCGCCCTTGCTCGTCCATTTCGAAATCCTTCTCCCACTGTCCGGAGCGCATATACCAGTCCAGCGTCTCATAATCGGCCTTCATATCCTCATAGCGGGTCCCGGTTTTCAAGGCGGCGGAAAGGCGGTCGAAGCGCTGCTCCATCTCCCGCACCCGTGCTATAGTGTCATCGGTAAGGGCTTGTTCCCGCCAGGGCGAGAAATAGGATTCGATGAAATGGTAGGCCGACATATAATCAGCAAAACAAAATGCGACTCAATTAAAAAACAAAATGCGTCGATTCCCTAAAAAACAAAATGTGTGAAAAGTTTCGCACACACACGAAATAGTTAGAGCGTTCTACTTCGCTCATCATGTAAAAAAAGACCCCGCCGGTATCAAGTGAGCGGGGCTCTTTTTTTACATGATGAGCTCCCGTTAAACACAATTTAAACGCTAAATTATGAACGCTCTAAAACAACAAATCATTGATGTAGACAAGCTCCACGATTTCAAAGCTTATCTGGAACACTCTCTCAGAGATCCTTTCACCATGAACCTTAAGGATTGCACCCTAATGGAGGTGATAAGGGCGTGTATCAAAGCAAAGAGTAGCCTCCATCCAAATTATCGGGAATCTCTTGGAGGACTGATTCACAACCTTCAGATTCTGGAGGAACACTATCACATTACCCTTCAGACGGTGCAAATTACAGATGTCTTCTGGGGTTACTTCATCGCTTTCTGCGAGCAGCGAGGATTGAAGCTCTCCACTATCGAAACCATGTGCAATCAGCTGCGTTCTGTATTGAAAAAAGTGGGTTACTTTTTTGCAAAACCTTTTCCGTAAATCGGGTGTCCGAATGCTCCTCGTGGCGTATTATTCGCCTTTTTCCGTGCTTTCAAGTATTCGTAGGCGGGATTGTTCTTGCATAGGGCAGAGCAATAATCGCAGTACCTATCTCCCGGTTTTCTGTTATAAATACAATCCATAAGTCAGCGAATCAGGGGTTGAGTTCTCTGATATATTCAGATTCAGTTGAAACGAATCTCCCACAAGAAGGGCAGACGATATATTCGCCATCCCGGTCTTGTTTGATGTCCTTTTCATCAAACTTTGCCACGCACCCACATTTGCGACAGGTAAACTCATACTCTTTGTAGGTTGTGTTTCCTTTCTTGATAATCTCCATAAAATAATCATTTAGGGCCGTATATTGTCAAGAACGAGTTCGATAACCTTCCGAGCCAATCCTTCTTCATCCACTATTCTATCTCCCCATTCATCTGCGTGCCAATGGTGGCTGATTATCTGCCGGAGTTCAAAGACAAAATCGCCTGTTTATTGTGTCTGTCGTCGGATATTGCACTTGACGCGCATTTTGGGACGATAGAATCCACGATTTTCTGCTTTTCTTGCTTGTCCATATCAATCAGTTAGGGGTTTATAAAGTTCCCAGAATATAATTACATGATTATGATACATAAGACCAAGTAGAACCATTATATGTGGCAATCGTAGTTCCACCCTCTGTCACGGTTATTCCACCATCTGCAAATTGAGCAGACAACACACCAGTAGGAATATTTCCGTGGAAAGTCGCCAAAGTATCTTCGATATGCACGCCGATAGAACCTGATTTTCTACCATCAGAACCTTGCCATTGAGCTACAAGGAATGACTCTAAAGTACCTGATACTTTACTATCTTCAGCTCTTAATGTAGTAAGCCCTTTGAATTTTGCCAATCCTTTAATATCGCCAAAGGCATTACAGTGTTGACAACGCAAGTCTACAAGAGCAGGTAGTTCTGTTAGTTTGGTAATATCTTCTTCAAAATTAACTCCATACACGACTATTTTTGTACAAATCGGCAGATAGCTTAATTGTTCCACTGTTGGCATAACAACTCTCAGTCTTGTATATGTATCGGTACTTGAAGAGAGATTTCTTATTTTACTTTTATCTGTAACTCTAATTTTGTAATTTGCATTTTTGAAATACAAAACTTTGGAGCCAGTGAAACTCAGACTTGTCAAAGGATTAGTTTCAAGTTCTGCCAAGGATTCTGCAAAAGCTCCACCTTCTGTAACATAAATAGTTCCACTTTCCGAATTCGGCATCTGAATAGTGAATGACTGACTAATTGGATTAGAAGATTCTGTATATCTCGCATCCATTTCAAACTCGTTTAACCCTTTTAACATAGGGTTATCGACTGCTGCTTTCAGCTTAGATAATAAACAATTATTACTCATAACTATAAAGTTTAAAATTTATATTAATTTGCTATCATAACATTACCTATACCATTGTTGATAGTGACATAATATTCTGCACCATCAGTTAGCGTAGATGGCAAGGTATTTGCCCATCTTAATTCATCTGAACTTGCCAATACATTTACAGACAAATCATTTCCATAGGCTTTAATGCTGAATGAATAGTTATTGTTTTTTAATCTGCTGGCAAGGATAATGTTTACAGAACTTGAAATTACCCCAAAATCTTTAAAAATGTTGGGATAGACTTCCATTCCAGCGAGACCTTGAATTGCAGTTGGGTCGCCTAATGTTCCAATGCTATACTTTTCTGTTACAACATTTCCGTACTCTCCTTTGAAAACAATTCTCACAAACAGCTCCGTTACATATGGTGTATACCACCTACGAAGAATCTGTGCGGCAGCAGATACAAGCGGATTTATCTTAATGCCTCCATTCTTAATGTCCTCTGAAGTTATCTCATAATGCAAATAGTCAAGGCCAGAAATGTCTGATACACCAATATAGATTGGTGTGCCATTAGAAGATGAGAAGGAGGCTGAAATAACATCATTCTGATAAGAGAAACTATGCGTAGTGTCAACAACCTCGTAATAAGTATATCTGCTATATACGGAAGCATCATCATTGATAAGTCTTGCTTTATACTTCCCAGCAGTGGCACAGTAAGATGAAACATTAACTTGATAGACGGAACTGTCAACATCAAGAACTATTGTCTGAATAAGACTGCCATCTTTGAATATCTGCATCTTTGTATAACTTCCCTTCGTATAATTAATGTAGATAAGGTCTGATGGCTTAAATGCTGCCCTATCTCCAGCGAAAGTGACAATATCGTTGTTGTAAACATAAGGATATGGAGTCCACTCAAAGACATCCTCCATAACCATCCATGCCGTTGTATCAGAAAGCATAGATGTATTATCATCTACAAGACTCATGTAAAGACTTTCACCAAGGCTGGCAGTTTCGCCTCTTTCATAGCCATTTCCGGAGGCTCTTTGCTCCCACCCTTCAATTTGAGTCCAATGAGCGGGAGTGAAGGAAGAATCACTATTGCTGGTGGCACATTTGTAGAATACCCTTGTTGTGTCTACATCCCGATAAACATAGTCTACTCTTTCTTTGTACAGTTTTTCATTTTGCCCAAGACAGAATGTTGTCGGTTTGTAGTTTGTATTACGTTCCAAGTATTTGTATCTACAATAGACTGCATCACTATCGTATCTTCTGCTTTTGAGTTTTTCGGGAGTGAAAATTCTCGTAACTATTGGAACGGCCTGCTCTGATACATAAATATATCTAGTTGCTCCCATTTCATCACGAATAATCCTTGAGACTATTGCAACATGACCTGGGGTAGCAATCATGTCACCAACACGCAAATTCTCTTCATCTTGATTATCTAAGACATAGAACAAATCAAAGCAACCCTTTTGCGGATCCCAACTAGAATATTCCATAAGGAATCCAAGAACATTACTCATGAACGCACTGCAAACATTACCATAATAGCAGTTGCAGTTTATTCCATGATAAGTTATTCCATAAGCACTTCTTGAATCTGTACCCAAAACATTCTCTGTATAAAGAAGGGAATGTTCATCATTCACGGCGGTCATAAAAGTATGCAAGCTAACATCTACACCCACAAACTTCATACATTCCTTAACAGAAGAATAAGGGATGCCCTTTGCAGGTACACCAGCATAATATACAACATCACGAACAGATTTGACATCAGCCTTTGGAGTCCAAGGGATTTCTTGAAGCACCATTGTTTTGCGCCATACATTAAGCTCGCAATCAGATGTAAACCTGTCTATCTCTTGTTTAAGGATATAGGGCATCAATAATCCACCCTTGTACCTTTCGCTATACTGTTCATAAACACCAGTCTTATGGGTAAGTTGATATTCAAGTAATACAACATCTCCCTCTATGACATTGGCGATGGATGTGCGTTCCAATACGGAGTTTTCGTTTTTGCTGTAAACCAAGATTTTATTGCCGGTTACAAGATATGCTCCGGATTCTATGGTTACCCGTTCACCGTTTGAATAGACGAGAATGATACTATCCCAAGATATTGTGTCAAAATCATACTTGAAATTTGTTGGACTAACATCTGTAATCGTGACACTTTGAGCATGTGCTGCAACATAATCTTGTACAAAGTCTATAATACTTTTCGGTACTCCAACACCGAAGACTGGCTCACCGTCTTTTTTAAATGCGAATAGTATTTTATCGTTTTTATCAACGATTACATGTGTAAATTCAGGATTGTCAATAGTTTCCTGACGTAATCCTTGTATTTCCAGAGGCACCTTAATGACCTTAGTTCCATCTTGTTTTATTCCTTCAAGGATTTTATCTACACTGTCTGTTGTTACTTGAAGGTATTCGGTATTTGTGATGACTTCTTGGGAGGATGCAAATTCGGAATCAATAAGGGATTTGCCTATTACCTTATCAACCTTTGTATTAAGTAGGATTGTAAAATCCCCTTCAAGTTCTTCTAATTTTGCAGTTACATATTCTACAACTTGTGGAGGGCAACCATCACCAAAGTAGAACTTGCCATCGGTTTTGACACCATAGAGGATTTTATCATTGGAATCAGTAACAACTTGTGCCCATTCAGGATTATCTATATATTCACCGTAGGTGTCTTTTACGTCTTGGCCTAACTGACTGATCTTCCCGTCCAGCACTTTGCCCTGGTGGGCAGCTAAAGGAGCGGAGGTGCTTTCGGACTCAAGGCTGTCTATGATGTCCGTAATGTTGACCTTCTTTTGGTCAAGCACCTTGCCCTGGCGGGCGGACAAGGCGAGAACAGTGCTATCGGAATTCAGGCTGTCTTCCGGCGGGATGTTGCCGATCTTGCCGACCAGGGACCAGCTGGCGCTGCCGTTATAGCGGTAGACCGAGCCGTTATTGGCATCCGAAGAGGCAATCACTACTATCATGCCGGACCGGATGGGTTTTCCGGTGAGGTCGGAGACCGGGCTGGTATCGGCCTGCATGGCGGCCGCGCTGGCGTAGATCTTACTGATCACCAGGGCGGCGCCCTGCTGCAGCCAGAGCTCGTTCAAGGCAATAAGGGTGTCATACATGATGCCACCGGCCCGCTCCGGGTCGATGCTGTTCAGGGCAGTCTCATCGCGGAGAGCTGCGGCACGAGCAAGTATTTGGTTAATGTTTGCCATGTCTATTGAATGCTTTTAAATACACAGTATTTCCATAAGTTTTGCCACTCCATTGAGATGGACACTCGTATTGTATGGTTCAATCGATAGATTAAAAACTCCGGAACCGCTGGACGTCTCAGAGGTAAATGAGACCTGTACAGGTTGTGCCACCCAGGAATACGTACCCCACTCTTCTGAATCATGGTTGTAATACGAGGTGTTGATAGCCATGATAAAGGGGAAAGTCTTCAAGGCCAGCTCGGCAATATGTTCCGGCTTTACTCCGGAAAACTGCACGCTCCCCAGCGTATTATACGTTCCCTCAGTTATATCGAGGGATACATCAATAAACCAAAACCCATTTTTGCGGATAAGCTTTCCGGAAGAGATCTGAGAGGACTGGCTTGCCCCGGTATAGACGACATCATCAGACTCTTCTTCAACTTTGTGAAGACGTTGAACAGTGCTTACCAGAATACCATCGGCAGCTGTCGTGTTGATAATTGCATAGCGGGTTGCCCAGCAATCATGCGTAACACCGTTTTTAAACACCCTATCCCCACTGGTCTCTTCAACTACATGAAAGTATAAGGATGTGGATGCCGAACCGGTCGCGATACCACTTCTGACAGGCAGTATTTCCCCGTCAAGTACGGCTACGCCGGAGCTCCAAATAATATCATTTCCTCCTATACTATACATGATCTCGACGCCTTGAAGGATGGCATTCAGCGTATCGCTTCCCTGATCCATCAAAGCCCTGGCAATACATGTTAACATGCTCTTGGACGCATTTTGCATAAAGTCAAAATCTCCAAGATAGATTGGCTGCTGCCCTGTAAAGCATAATAACTTATTCATATACTTCGATTTTAAATTCTGTACCGGCCATCTTGTAATAATTCACCCAGTTCGACACCGTCGCAACATCAGCCTCTGAGAGAACTGCAGGAACGTGCACGATAAAGCTACCGGAGATCGCGTTTGGACTGTAGCTAAACAAAGAAATAGCAACAGCCGGGTCTTCGTCTTCATAAGACATGTAAACAGGAGACAGCGCCTCCGTTTCCTTATGTAAAAAGGTTCTTTCTTTGGTTACATCGGTGATGTAGATTGCATCGTATTCGAAGAAAAAAAGACCGTTTAAAAAGCGTACAAGGAAGTCCTGGAAAGAGTTATACGTTAGCTGCGTGTCTATGCCATCCTTATACGCCAGGAAAGCCGCCTGCAGTTGCTTCACCGGATAAAGGAGAGAACGCAGGAAGGCATAGACGGACTTCTTCCTCAGCACTGGAGGAAGAAGGTGGATAATCCATTTATCTACATCAAAGTGATAAAACATAGCTTATTCCGTTTCTCAAATTATTGGAAACAAATGAGCCGCTTACGCCCATATAGTTATTTCCGGATACTTCCGAATAATCTGCAGCTGCTGCCGACTTCACCAAGACGCTGGAGAGTGACACATCGACCACTCCAGGAGCCACCTGTACAGCATCTACCAGTTTCGTCTTGTTCAATGCTCCACCATATACTATTCCGTTTAAATAGCTATTAATGGCATTTTCAACGGGGTAAACCGAAGGGTCTGCGATAAGCTTCCCTTCCGGAGTGAGTACCTGCGGGTCGTACTGGACCGTCAGCACCACCCGGACCAGGTCCGGAGAGAAGCTGGCCGTCTGCAGCAGCACACCCGCCGGTTTTCGCTCTCGCAGGTAAGCGTCAAAGGCCGATAGCTCAGCTGCGGACAACGGGGTCGGAGAGCCGGATCCGTTATCCTTCGAGGCAAGCACATAGACCATTCCGCCCAGGTCCCTGCAGGCTGCGTATTTCACTATCTGCTTGCTCTCGTCTATCTCCGGGTAGACAAAGCCCTGCGTCTTTTCGTCAAAGACCAGGCTGTCACCATACTGGAACGCCAGGGATATCTTGTGGTACCAGGGAATGGAGGCCACCACCGCCTCGGCTATCTTCGCGTCTACGTCTTCCTTGAAGGCGTCGAAAAGGGTCTCCAGCACATAGATGGCAGCTGCCACGATGGAGAACCAGATGGACTCCAGGCTCACTGCGCTGAAGGTGTCCTCGAAGACGGATCCGGCCGGGAAGCCGTAGCGCTCTATTATCGTGGGGTCCGCCATGAACTGCTGCGTCATGGCGCCCTTTATCTGTCGAATTGTCCTTGCCATATTAAGTAAACTCTAGTGTGAACTCTTCCGTGAAAATGCGCTGCCGTATCTCCCCCTCATCGTCGTAATAGGCGGTGGCCGGCTTGATGCCGTACTTGCGCACGTAGTTCTGCAGGTAGGCGTCATATACAACATCCGGGCACTGCAGAACCTGCCCTACGACCAGCTCCGCCGTCATGGCCAGCCCGTTGGTGCGGGCAATACCGGGAAGCCCGGAGATGTCTCCGTAGACCTCCAGGGCGATATCGGATAGCGTCTGGCGCTTGAGTACGGTCACTTTCATCTTATTGGCTCTTTATATGAAACCATTTTTCTTTCTTAGCGTACAGCACAAAGCCGACAACGACGGCAGCCAAAAGGGCGGCAGCATACACGTACCAGGGGAAAAATCCATCCACCTTTCCGTCTACGACCTGTTCCTCTTCCTTAAAAATGGCGCTGCTGGATTCTTTCAACTGCGTGCTGTCCGTCTGCTGCTGGATCTCCGTCTTTGTTTCTTTCGAGGAGCCGGACGAAGCTTCGGAGTGGTGGGTGGTCGTAGTGGTAACCCTCTCCTTTACATGCTGGGCTCCGGTGGAGTCCGGATCGGACAAGACCTCCTTTACGGATATCTGGTCGGTCCACTCCTGCATGTTCTTCCACTCCTGCAGCACCTGGTGCATATACTGCTCCATCCACTTCTGCATGGACATCTTTTCCGAGTCCTGCTCCTGGATTAAAGCCCTGGCCACCTGCTCCCCGTGAAAAACGCGCGGAGAGCAGGCCGCGAGAGCCAGTAAACACACAAAAAACGTTATGAAATACCTACGCATAGGCATTATATCTTTTCACCGGTGTAACGGTAATTATACAACACTTGACCACGCTGACGCCCTTTCCTCCTGTGGCTGACATGAACGAAAGTCGGATAGAGGATCAGCTGGTCAAAAGGAAGCTTCAGTGCGACAATCCTCCTGGCGATATGGAGCGGAACGAAAAACGGGCTCCGGATGTCGGCCGCCTCTCCCTTGCGGTGCTGAGACGTCTCCACGCCTCCCACCAGCGCGTTGAGTTCCTTGCACCGGTAGCCGCTCTCCACAATGACAGTAGCCCCCAGGTCGTCTCTCAACGGCTGCAGGACCTTAACCGTGAGAGAACGGATTGCGCCTCCCACCTCAGCGGAAGGAATCTTGTTTTCGATACCCTCCCGGATAGCCGTATCCGAGTGCTCAAACTCGGAGAAAGAGAAATTCTTGGTAATATTGCCCATTGCTCAGTCCTCCTTTTTTATCTCCTCTTCAACGGTAGAAGAATGCTCCTGGTACTGCTGCAGATAGGGAATCTTCTTGATTACTTCGAAGCTGAGTACGTAGAAAAGGAACTTGATACCCTTGCTCTTCGGAAGCAGCTTGTGAGCGTTCCGGAGGATATTCACTGCATAGAAGTAGATAATGGCATATACCACCCCGCTGATGCACTGGATGGCTCCGGACGGGTTCCCCATCTTCTCGCCCACCAGGTAGATGGACAGGACAATGACATAGAAGACCAGCGTCTCCATGATGCACCGGAAGAACTTTTTCAAGTTGAACTTTTCACCCTGGACTCCTACGCCGGCGATGAGGCCGAAGAGGCAGTTAAGCAGGAAGACGAAGAATATCACAAATACAACATCCCGCAACGGCGCAAAATAACCCACCAGAACGCTGGTGATGGTTATGAAAAGATTCCGTAAAGTATCAAACATAGCTCGCTCTTATTTTAATTGACTTGTCATTCACCGTTACCTCTTCCACCTTCTGGCCGTCCATCTCCAGCTGCTCCCGGATCTCGCGGGACCAGGAGAGCCGGTCGTTATCCAGCAGCATCCGGTCAATGCCGACACCCACCGACACGTCATCCTTCAGGTCGCCCTTGTGGAAGAGTAGGATCAGTGCCTGGTTCTGATGCAGGATATCACCAACCACCAGTCCGGACTGGATTCGTCCGGAAGCGTCGGTGACCACCTTGATATCCAGGTCATAGTCTGTCATCTGAATCCCTCTCATCGCTTCAGTGTTTAATGGTTTCGTCTTCGTAATCGGACTTGTCCAGCTTGTTTGCCTTGCTGGTGACGGCCGGAACGGTTACCGGATTGGCATTCGGGTAAGTCCCGCAAACAACGGCGCCGGAAGAAATGGTATGAGTATGCTTGTTGAAGGCATCTACCAGGTCATTGATCTTATCCGTGAGCTCCTGTATGTTAATGAGGCCGCCCAGCTTCCCGCCGTTTATCTCTATCCGGTCTACGGCATCCACCGACAGGACGGCCAGGTCGGCCAGGTCTCCGGAGAGGGACCCCACGATGACCGCCGTGTCCTTCCTGGGCACGATGAGCAGCTGCGCATCATCCGAAGCTTCGGACGCCCGGAGCCGGACGCCGGACACGTCCATCGAGCCGAAACGGACAGTGCAGGTAGTATCTTCCACAGAGACGACGATACCCTGGTAGACGGTGATGGGCGCAGTCCCTACCGCCTCTTGAAGATTCCTTAATAACCTTTGCTCCTGTGTCATACCTTTATGTCAGTCTGTAGCCCAGCTCGACAGTGCGTTTCCCGCCGTCGGCGCTGAACTCGGTGGTGACGGCCCTTACATAGTAGGAACCGTCCTTGTAAGCATAGTCTTTGTCATGCAGTTCTGCCTTGTCTCCGGGCTTGATATACGGAACCAGCCAGGTGATGATATTGCCGTCATAGCCGTCGAAGGTGAGCCGCTTGTGCTCACTCTCGCCGCGAAGCTTCATCGAAGCGTCGTCACTGGAGGCGCACTTCACTACAACCTTGTCACCACCGGTGGTACCATACTCCCTCTCTTTCACCTTCCCGTCCGGAAGGAGCGCTTTCACGACAACACGGACATTGCGGTCTTCCGTCCGCCTGTAAGTGAGGTCACAGTCCTGCACATTCTGCGAGAAGTCGTAGATGATGGTATTACCCACCTTCTCTCCCGGAGCATGCACGTGCAGCGTGCCGTCCTGTATATAGATATCGGCCCCGCATTCTTCCTGGACCTTACGGAGGACATCGTAGCCGGTGGCATTATTGATCACGAACTTCTCATACGTCCAGCTGTAGGAACAGTCAATATTGTAATTGCCACCGACACCCTTCACTACAGTGTCCAGGACGGTTGCCAGGGAGACTTTGCCAAACTGCTGGTCCTTCAGGGCCTTCCGGAAGTGGAAAAGGTCGTCCTCGCATTCCAGGGTGATGGCGCCGTTGTCGGAGCCGATGCGCTGCACCCAGCCCTCGAACTCCTGCACCATGCCAATCTCCTCATAGCCCAGGTTGATGATTATCCGGTCCCCGCGGTGAATCTTATCCTCTATATCAAGGGCGACGTTGTACTCAGCACCGGGAAGAGTGACGACGGCAGTGTCTGCAAGCTGCTCGACGGAGCGGATGATCTCCACTTTCTCCACCATGCCCAGCTTGTAGTCGCCGACCTCTATGTCAAACTTCATCGTAAACATCGACTAAATCTGTTTCAAGTCTTCTCGCCTGAGCAGCAGTTTGTAGATATCGTCGCTCACCGCGTTGATGGTATAAGCCTGGTTGGCCTGCCCGGCCGTGAAAGGGATGCTCCAGTCTTCCACCACCATCTGGGTAATGGAGAAAAGCTCCATCTGGGGAGACTTCACAAGGACCTTCCCGGCCTCGCAGTACGAGCGGAGCGTCTTCACATCATCGGACGGGTATTTGCCGTTTTCTCCCATCAGGATGCCGGAGATGCCGATGCGGAAATCCCCCTGGCTCCAGCGTTCCTTGATAGTGCCACGCACGGCACCCTTTGACACCTGTTTCTTCACCAGCACGTTGGTGCCCTGGATGGTCACCTGCGGCTCATAGGGAAGCAGCCACCAGGGACCGCCTTCCAGGGAGAAATACAGCGGGAACACCATGGGCACGCCCTTGGCATTGGTGACCAGGAAGTCGGCCAGCTGCTCATCCGAGAGATCCTCCAGCGGGTCCATCAGAGGAGTAATCCCGGCCGACGGAGCCGGATTGAATACGCCGTATGGACGCCTTATCTGGCGATACATCTCTTCCAATATGAACCTGTATTCCGTCATCGTGCCGCACTGATTGCTATTTCAAGGGACCGGTTGACACTCTCCAGAACCGCGTCGCGCAGTTCCTGGAAGTCACGGCCGCCACTGTTGTTGATATTCACATCCTCGAAGAATTTCCCGATGTTCAGCACGATGGACGTGTTGCGGGTGCCGCCGGTGGTTATGGCGTTGGCTGTGGTCTTTGCAGTGTTGGCGGTAGTCTTCCCGCCGGACAGAGAAGAGGAGGCATCCGCCGCGCCACCGGCCGCCTTGGGATCACTGATGGCGTCCTTGGCCGCCTGCTTTTCCCGTTCAATCTCCAGATGGGCGCCAAACCTTCCCTTCGTGCCTGTAGCCAGGTCGCGGGCAGAGGATGCAGCATTCTTTGTGGCGGTAAAGCCGGTCAATTCTGCAGCGCCAATCTTTGCTGCTTCCCATGCTCCGGAGAAATCCCCTTGAAAGAGTTTTCCGATGGCCCGCCCCAGTTGGCCGATACCGACAATAATACCTGATATCCTGTCCAATACGTACTGCTTCAGGATTTCGCCGAATCCTTTTATCGTATCCCATACCGTCAAGATGACAGCCCGGAATCCGGCGAACTTGTTCCAGCAGTAAATGATGGCCGCGGTAAGAGCGGTGATGACCGCCACTACCCGACCAATAGGATTGAGGGACATAGCCAGGTTTACCAGCTTCTGCCCCTTTTCAAGGAGCAGCAAGGCAAAATACTGTGCCTTGGTGGCTATGGTCCATCCTTCGGTATAAAGCTTTGCTACGGCTGCAACCACATTATATGCCGCAATTGAGGCGGTGAGGCCTCCTAAGACATACATGAGATCCTTCAGATGCTTGGATACCCAGCTTGCTGCCGTGGAGATAAAGTCCAGGCCTTTCCCGAGAGTTTCTAATACGGGAATAATAAGGGGCTGGATTACATCATACAATTCCAGTAGCGTCCCAACAAGCTTGCCTTTCAATTTCTGGAAGGCTCCGAATGAAGTCTGGGCTATCTGCTCGGTCATGTTATTGAACTTGCCGCCTTCACCGGTTGCTTTTTGGAAAGCGGCTCGCAACATGTCAAAAGTCACCAGCCCTTTGGACATATCGTCCTTGAGTTGTGCCACGGATTTACCCGTGAGTTCTGACATGTCCAGAAGTGGATTATAACCGGCGCTGATAAGTTGATTAAGATCCTGTGACTGTAGTTTACCGGCTGCACTGATTTGTCCGAAGACCAGAGCCAGTTGGTTCAGCTTGTTCTTATCACCCATCGCCACATCGCCCAGCATCTTGAGGTCATCAACCACCGTCTCCGTGCTCACGCCGAAACCCAGCATGGTCTGGGTGGCCGTCTGAGCAGTGCTGCGGTCCCAAAGGGTGTTATCTGCGTATTTGTTGATTTCGCCCAGCATCTTAGCCGCCTTATCTTCGCTTCCCACCAGAACGTTGAAGGCAGTGGCCGTCTTCTCGGCCTCCATTCCCATCTTCGACACCACGCCGATTCCGGCCGTTATAGCCACTATCGGGTTGGTGATGAACTCCGCTCCCGGAAGCGACCGGAAAGCCTGCCCAAGGCCTTTTGTGAGGCTTGAGGAAAGCTTTGAGGCGGAGCGGTCGGCCGAATCTAGGCTCTTCTGTACGTGGTTGATTCTGGAGACGGCCTGCCCGTCGCCCTGGGCGGCTATATCGATGATATATTGGGCTATGTTCATCTGATGTTACTCTCTGATTGACGGATGTGCTTGAGCTGGGCGATGGTCTGGGCCCACTGCTGGTCCGATAGCCCGTCCGGATCCATGTGAAGGTAGTATCTGATCAGTGTATTGAAGTACCCCACAATGTCGACTTCCGGCCGGCCGTCGGCCAGCTCTATAGCTTTTTTATCTCGGCCTCCTTCGTCTCAGCAAGCGCCCCCAGCACAGGGACCGCCGCGAAGAAATAATTGTCATCATTCTGGAACTCCATGTCACCGTCTATCCAGCACTGTTTCATGAGGAGTTCGGCGTACTTGACGGAATCATTCATCTGATTGGATCCGGCCATGGCATAAGAGAGATCTTTTCTGGAAGGCTTGTGAAAGACGGCCTTCTTGTCGTCGCAGGAGATCTCGAAGACCTCCCCGTATTTTTCTTTCCAGCTCTTGAGCTGTTCCTGTGTGTAGGTAAACATTGTTCTGTGTGTGTTTAAATGGTGTTTGAAGGGTGTTTAAATGGATGGGGCCGCGATGGCGACGGCCCCTTCCATCTTACTGGTAGTCTTCGATGACGTCAAGCATCACCAGGGGAAGCTCGATCTCCATGAACTTGTCGTTCTGGTTCAGGCTCTTGGGCTTGGAGGTAATCTCCACGCCGGAGAGAAGGTCGGTCTTGATGACGTCACCCCGTGAAGGGTTGCCATAGGACACGATGATGTTGAAGTTCACATCCAGCACATCTCCGCCGGCGGCCGCATTCAAAGCGTCGTACTCGGACTGCAGGAGGCGGATGGAGCCCTCGTAGGACTTGTTTCCGCGCTGGATGCCGTGGGGCTTGTTGCCCTTGGCATAGAGCGCCTCTTTCTCCTGGGAGGAGGTGTAACTGACGCCCCGGATGCCGGTGACGTCCCGGCCAGCCATCACAACAGTGACGTCTGCCCATTCGTATTCTTTACTGTCGAACATAAGGCACTAGCTGTTTTGGGTGAGGAAACCGATATTCACGATGATGTCGCGGGCATAGCCGAATGGACGGACCTTCAGGGAGCCTTCCACCTTGGAGGTGGACAGGACGTTCTGCTTGGGGTCGATGTAGAACTTACAGCCGCTGCCGTCCACTACGGAGAGCTCGCCGGCGGCGGACATCTGGGAGTTGATGGCATTCTCGACGGCGGCCTGCCAGCTCTTGAGAACCGGCTGCTGCATGGTACCGTCGGTGTTCACCTCAATCTCGTCCAGGAGGAACTGCAGCATGGTCATGTAGGCAATGCGTGCAGCCTTGTCAACGGTCCGGCGGGCAGTCAGATGGGCATAATCATCCGTTCCGGCCACGGCCAGGTGGTCATCCACCAGGTAGTAACCGTACAGGCCGATATAGATGCGCGGGGTGATATATCCCTTTGCGTAAAGGGCATCTACCACGGACATGGCCTGGTCAACGGTAGAGGAGCCGATGAACATCTCCACAGGCGCCAAGGCTCCGGAAGCCACACGGCCGATGTTGCGCTGCACGGGAGCGGCAGCGATGCGTCCGGCCAGCGTGCCCACGGCAGCGTTCTTGGAAGCAGTCACCACGTCTCCGATGAAAATTCCCACCCGGTTATAAGCCAGGGCCGTAAGGTCAGGTGCATCTGCAGCGGAGGTGAAATGGCGTCCTTCCAGGATGACGAAGATAGGAGCAAACAAGTTGTCTGCAGCCCAGTCGGCAAGGGCCTGCGCCTTGGGCATGGCGGTGAGCACGTCCGGATCCAGCCCGTCCGTCACCGTGACGGTAGCGGTGGACGCGGAGGCGACGATAAGCCCGCGGAGAGCGCCGCGCAGCTGCTGGAGGATGGCCTTCATGGGACCGTTATCCACATCCAGCACGGTGGTCATCGCCGTGGCCGCAATACCGATAAGGTAAACGGGCGTACCCTCTTCCGCCTCCGCGTAGAACTGCTTCACCAGCTCCACGATGCGGGCATTGTTGGTGGTGGTGATGCCGAGGGCGGAAAGGTCGTCAGGGCGGACCAGCCGGTAAGGCGTGCCCAGGACAAAGGTCGAGGAGACCGCGGTGGCCCCCAGCACGACCAGGCCGAGCAGGCCGTCCTGGTTATCCGGGACAGTGCCGAGCAGACCGTTCAAATAGTTGATTTTTACTCTCGGGAGCATTTCATTTACTGTTTAAGGGAGCCGCCCCCGATGGGGCCGGAGGCGGCTCGGTTCAACAAAAAGGAGGCTTACTCGGTCACAGTGATGATGGCCAGCACTTCCTGTCCACCGTTGGTGGCCTTCAGGACGGTCTGTCCGGCGGCCTTGCCGGTGACGGTCACGGTGGCTCCGGTGGTGGCGCTGATGGTGGCGACGGTGGAATCAACCACGGACCACTTGGTGTTGGCGGATTCGGAGCTGGGAGTGGCCGTGGCGGTCACATCCTGGGTTCCGTCCTTAGCCACGTCAATGGAGGTGTCGTCCAGGGACAGGCCGGTCACGGCGGTGGCGGTGTCGGTCACGATGGCATAGACGCCCTTCTTGTCATAGCGGCGGATGGCACCACCCACACGCACCAGGAAGGAATAAATGTCACCGTAATAGGTCGGATCGTCGATCTTGTCGAACATCTTCACCTCGCCCAGGGCGCGGCTCACGGAGTCCTGCTGCCAGGCGAGACCGCCGGCCACGTCGGTGGTGGCACCGTCGGCGCCGTAGGCCTTCAGGGTGCCATCGGCGGCGAAACGGAACACGGTGGAGCGCACCATAACCTCGAAGCCGTAAAGCATACCCATCACGCCGCGCTTGACGTCGGCGGCCTGGAAGAATCCGATGGCCTGGGTCTGGGTCATGCCGTCCAGCAGCTGCTGGTACATCTGCGCGTCGAGCAGCAGGTAACGGCCCGTCTGGGGCACGTTGTCCGCGTTCATGCGGAGCTGCAGGTTGGAGACATCCTCCGGAGTGATCTTCTTACGGAGACCGGTGGCGGAAGGGGTCCAGGCGGCCACGCCGGTACCGGTGGTGAGCACGCGGTTGGCGGCGGCAGGGCACCAGGCTTTCAGGATGGCCTCGGCGGCCTTGAAAATGAGCTCCTTGCGGTCCTGGTCGATAACGCTGTTCCGTTTGTTGTAGGACAGCTCGACGGTGTCGGCGAAGGGGATGAGGATGGGGTTGGTCGTCAGCTCGTCCAGGTCGTAGTTGACGTCCTGGTCGGTACGCTTGTAGACCGTTGCGGGAAGGCTGTCACGGTTCAGCACCACGCCGGAAGGAGCCCCGGCGTTGGGGATGTGCACCTTCTTGCCCTCGTTGACGTAGATATCGTCATTGACGGCCTTGGAGAGGAAGCTGTTGTCGGCAAACAGGCCTTCGATGATGGTCCGTTGCCAGATTTCTTTCTGTACTGCCATGGTTAGATTGGATTACGGGTTACACTTACAGGGAAACGCCGAAGGCCTCCTTGAACTTGGCCTTGTAGAGCTCGGGGAACTTTTCCTTGAGTTCTCCCAGGCGCTCGGCCTTGTCAATCTCCGCCCAGCTCATATGGGCCAGATCCTTGGCCTCGCCTGCGCCGGCGCCGCCATTGAGGAAGTCGTTGATGCTGGGCTTGGCGGCCTTGGGCATCGCGTTGATGAGAGCGCGGGTGGTTGCCTCATCGGCATCCATCAGCTTGCGGTAGCCGTCCTTCTGGTCGGCCTTGATACGGCCGTCGGAAACAGCCTGGTTGAGGAAGGCTTCCACCGCGGCATCCTTGGAGGCTTTGTTCTCAGCTTCCAGGGTGGCAATCCTTGCCTGGAGGGCTTCCACCTTTGCGGCATCGTTGGAGATGCTCTTGACCTTGGCCACAATGGCGTCCTCGGTCAGGTCCTTGAACGGTTCAAGGGCCTTGATTGTGTCAATAAATTCCATCTTATCGGGTTTTGGTGATTTCTTGTCAAGGCGGTTGACGAACTGATAGACCTGCTCGTTCGTCGGGGCAGCGCCCAGGGAGTCTTCCCCTTCCAGGTCATAGATATCGTCGCACAGGCCTATACGCTTGGCCTCTTCGGCGGTAATCCAGTGGTCCTTCCCGTCGAAATATGTCTGCTTCACCTCGTCGGCGCTCATGCCGCACTTGCGACTGATCATGTCGGCCAGGGTACCCTCCAGACCTTCGATGAGATCCGCGCACTCGCGCATGTCACGGGCTCCACCCTTGCAGGCTCCGGAGACGGAGTGCAGCATCAGGCGTGAGAAACGGGACATGTGCAGCGGCTTTCCGCACAGGGCGATGACGGCAGCGATGGAGGCCGCCAGGCCGTCGACGTAGATGTTCACGTCGGAAGGACAGTCCTTCAGGGCGTTGAAGATGGCAATGCCGGCGAAGACCTCTCCGCCCATGGAGTTGATGTGCACATCGATATTGGCGTACTCCTTCCCCAGGTAGGCCATCTCGGCTACAATCTGCTCGGGACGGACGCCCTCTTCGCCGCCGATCTCGCCATACAACATGACGGATGCACGGCCGGCTCCGGCCGCCACGATATTGAAAAATTGACCTTTTTTCATGGGCGTTTCTTGTCGTCGTAAAACTTTGGCGCAAATATGCAACTGATAGCGGTGAGTTGCAATTTTCATTTTTTTCTGATATCAAAATTTGGTATCAGATATACACGATTTTGATATCGCGTAATTTTAAAAATTGCAACTGATGCACGTAGAAGCCATATTTGCGGAAAAATTTTTAACGTATGGCAAATACCCTCAAAAACGGCCAGAAAAAGGCCATCGCCAAGGAACTGTTTCTCCATGGTGACTACACCTTCGAAGAGATTGCAGCCAAGGTGGGTTCCTCCCGTCAGACCATTGCCAAATGGGCCAGGGAGGAGGAGTGGGAAGGACTGAAAGCCTCCATGTCGGTGGGCAAGGAGAAAATCCTTAAAAACATGTACGCACACGTGCAGCTCATCAACGAAACCATCCTGCAGCGTCCGGACGGCGAGCGCATGCCCACCCCGAAGGAGGCCGATATCCTCGCCAAGCTCTCCGCCGCCATTGACAAGCTGGAGAGCGAGACCGGTATCCGCGAGCTGGTAAGCGCCGGCATCGCCTTCCTCACCTGGCTGCGCGGCATCACCCCCCAGAAGGCCGTTGAGTTTACGGATCTATGGGATGCTTTCATCAAGGACCAATTGCGCTAGGCCATGAAAGAGACAGATAAAAGAGCCCTGGTGGACTGGGAACAGTTCAAGGAAGATATCCGGAAAGCCACACCTCCGGAGAAACTGTCCACGGCCGAGAAGGCCCGGAAGAAAGCATATCTGGAGAAGCATCCCGTCGAGTGGATGCAATATTTCTTCCCCAACTATGCGGCCTGCCCCTTTGCACCCTTCCAGAAGGAAGCCATCAACCGGATCTGCAAGCACGATGAGTGGTACGAGGCCTGGAGTTGGTCCCGCGAGCTGGCCAAATCAACCGTCTCCATGATGCTGGAGCTCTTCCTAATGCTCACCGGCAGGAAGCACTATCTCCTGATGGTCAGCGCCACGCAGGATGCTGCAGTACGGCTCCTGGCACCCTACAGGGCCAACCTGGAGGCCAACGGCCGGCTCATCGACTTCTACGGGGCGCAGCAGTCCCTCACCAAGTGGGAGGAGACGAACTTCGTCACCCGGGGCGGCCTCACCTTCCTGGCGGTCGGCTACGGCAACGCGCCCCGTGGCACCAGGAACGAATCCGTCCGTCCGGACATCATCGACATCGATGACTACGACACCGACAAGGACTGCCGCAATCCCGTCATCCTGGACAAAAAGACGGAGTTCATCGAGCGGGCCGTCATCCCCACACGTTCGGTGAGCGCACCCACCCTCATCCTGGCCAAGGGCAACCTCATCGCCAAGGACACCTGCATCGCCCGCTTCGGCGCCAAGGCCGACAAACACATGGTCATCAACATCGTGGATAAAGAGGGTAAAAGCAGCTGGCCCGAGAAGAATTCCCAGGAGCACATCGAGCGCGTGAAGGCCACCATCTCCACCGGCGCCTTCCAGGCGGAGTACATGAACAATCCCATCCATGAAGGAAAAGTGTTCAAGAACCTGCCGCTGGGCAAGATGCCCGCCCTTTCCAAGTTCAAGTTCCTGGTCTGCTACGGGGACCCGTCCACCTCCAACAACGGGAAAAAAGGAAGTTCCACCAAGGCAGTCTGCCTCATCGGCAAAATCCGCACCACCTTCTACATCCTCAAGGCGTTCGTGGACCGGCCGTCCAATGCAGTCTTCATCGACTGGTACTACCAGTGCAAGGCCTGGGTGGGTGGCCGGGTGCCGGTGTTCTACATGGTGGAAAACAACTCCCTGCAGGATCCTTTCTACGAGCAGGTCTTCCTACCTCTCATCCGGGAGGAGAACCAGCGGCGGGGAGACAGCCTCTTCATCACCGGAGACGCCAGGCCGAAGACGGACAAGGCCGCCCGCATTGAGGCCAACCTGGAACCCATCGACCGCAACGGTGCGTGGCTGTTCAACGAGGATGAGGCCGACAATCCCCACATGAAGGAACTGCTGGACCAGTTCAAACTCTTCGAGATGACCCTTCCGTACCCGGCCGACGGCCCGGACTGCGTGGAAGGCGCCATCGCTGAACTCAACCGCAGGACCGCCCTGGACGGAGTGTCCGTGGACACCATACGGCACAGCGACCTGGTAGATGAATCCCAGAGAATGTAACCTTTAAAACGCCGATTAAACACTATTTAAATATGAGCCAATTCATCACGCTGAACGACTACGACGCCAGCATCCACCGTGAGATCCTGGATTCCTTGCTGCGGGTAGATGCCGAGAATCCGGACTATGCCATCATCGAAATCTGCGAGGACCGGGCCATCGAGGAGATGCGCTGCTACCTGGACAAGTTCTACGACTGTGACGCCATCTTCGGCGCCACCGGCGAAGAGCGGAACCAGTTGGTGCTGATGATGGCGCTGGATATCGCCATCTATCATATCTTCTGCCAGCACAACCCTTACAAGATGTCGCAGATCCGCAAGGACCGCTACGACCGTGCCGTCGAATGGCTGAAGGCCGTTTCCGCCGGCAAGATTACCATTGCCGATGCACCCCGTCTTCCCGAGGAGGATCAGGCGCTGAACTCGCCCTGGCAGATATCCGCCAACGAACTCCGGCCGTCCCACTTTTAAACCGTCAACACCATGGAAGAGACCAAACGCCGCGGCCGTCCTGCCGCAAAGAAAACCATCACCGCCACCGGGGCGAGCGATATCCTTCCCGGACAGCAGAACCCTACCATCATCCTGCAGAGTCCGGAACTGTTCCACTTCAATATCGGCCGGTACATGGCGTCCCTGCAGAGCGCCAGCGCCATCGACTTCTACAACCGGACGGAACTCTACGACATCTATCACTCCATCATCACCACCGACGGCCACCTTGCCGGCATCATCAACAAGCGCCTGAGCGCAGTCGCCCGTGAGCGCTTCGAATTCCAGCGGGACGGGAAGCCGGTGGATGATGTGAACGAGCAGATCAAGAGTCCCTGGTTCCGCGCCTTCGTCAAGGATGCGGTCAGCTCCAAGCTCTGGGGATTCACACTCTGCCAGTTCCGCCGGGATGAGCGCGGGTGGATTACCTACGACCTCATCGACCGGAAGCACTTCGACGCTGTCAAGCAGCAGGTGCTTCTGTATGAGAACGATGTTACAGGCGTCCCCCTGGAGGCTTTTTCCAACTGCCTGGTCATCTGCGACAATCCCCGCGGTCTGGGTATCCTGGCAACCTGTGCACCGTATGCGCTCTACAAGCGCGGCAACCTGGGAGACTGGGCGCAGTTCTGCCAGATCTTCGGCATGCCCATCCGGGAGTACACCTACTCGGCCGGGGATGAGGCTGCCCGCAAGAGGCTGCTGCAGGATGCCCGTAACCAAGGTGCAAATGCCGTTTATATCCATCCCGAGGGCTCGGGGCTCCAACTGCACGAGGCACAGGGGAAGAGCGGCACAAACGACCTTTACGAGCGTTTTACGGCCAACTGTAACGATGAGATGTCCATCGCCGTGCTGGGAAATACCCTTACCACCAAGTCCGACACCAACGGCACCCAGGCCCTGGGCACCGTACAGGCAAAAGAGCAGCTGAAGATCACCGACGACGACGTGCAGTTCATTCTGGATCTGCTCAATTACGACATGGCCGATATCTTCGCCTCCCTGGGCGTGAACACCGAGGGCGGCGAGTTCGTCCGCGTGGAGCAGAAGTACCAGGACAAACAGGTGCAGATCAACGTGGTGTCCAAACTCAAGGAGATGGGCCTGCCCATGTCCGACGACTACCTGTACAACACCTTCGACGTGGAAAAGCCTGACGACTACGACGCCAGGAAGGCCGAGATGCAGGCCGAGAAGGAAGCTGCTGCAGAGAGGGCCCGGCAGATAGCAGAACAGCTGGATCAGAGGCCCACTAACGAGGAAAAGGCGCGGTTCTTCGACCGGTTCAAGAGTTTTTTCGGCCTGGCCCCGCAGGACGGGGCGTCCAGAGACGAACCTTTGCCCTTCTATTAGACCGGCAGTACCGGTGCACCTGCCCGGTCTGCAGCACCGGTGGAAGCTTCCGTAATGATGCGGCCGAGCTGGGTGTAACATTCAGCCCCAAGGCACTCTCCGAAGGGCTCCGGGCCATCTATGACAAGGAGATAGACGTGCACACGGAGATAGAGACGCACATCTTCGAGGAGACACTGCGCCTGTTCAACCTGGCCGCGGCCAAGGGCCTGGCGGAGAGCATGGACCCGGAGGTGGTTACCGACCGCTTCCTGTATGAACTGCGGACCAACAACGCCGTTTTCTCCGCGTTCCGGACCCACCGGATGCAGAATGACATAGCCACCCAGCTCATTGACAGGCAGACCGGGCAGCTCAAGAGTTTCGACCGCTGGAAGCGCGACATCAAGGAGATGACCGACCACTATGTCCACAGCTGGCTGAAGACGGAGTACGACACGGCCGTCATCCGCGCCCACCAGGCCGCTGACTGGAAGCACTTCATCGATGAGGCCGATGTGTTCCCGAATGTCCGCTGGATGCCCACCACATCAATCACTCCGGATCCGCTGCATGAGCGCTACTGGGCAAAGAAGCTTACCCTGCCAGTGAATCATCCCTTCTGGCAGGAGCACCGCCCCGGCGAGCGCTGGAACTGCAAGTGCACCCTGCAGCAGACCGATGAACCCGTCAACGCCGAAGCCCTGGACGGTTACACCCCGGCTCCCGCCCAGCCCGGCCTGGACAACAACCCGGCGAAAGGAGGGAAATTGTTCTCTGACGACCACCCGTACTACACCGAAGCCTATCCCGGCGCCGATATCGCAGTAAAGGACTCACTTGGAATCAATCCAGGATGGATTCCTGCAGAGACATTGTCCGATGCGGAGGCCTTTGCGTCCCGCTTTGTCAAGGAATTTGGCCTGGACCGTGAATTCAAAGGAAAGGTGTCTTACAAGGGTATAGATCTCTCTATGGCCAACCGGATAAACCATACGCTGGTCGAAGCTTTCGAGCGTTTGGAAATGCCGGAGATTTCCGGAATAAAGGTGGTCAGTGGAAAGTCTGCAAAAGGTAAGAAGATCTTCAAGTCTTCAGATACTGTCGCAGCCTATGACCCAGTGTATAAGGGAATCTATCTCAATGGGGATATCCTGGCCTCTCCGGAGAAATTCAACGCATACATCAAGAAATCCCGGGAAGCCTTTGAGTATGTTCAGAAGAATATTGACAAGGTCCCGCTATCCAAGCGGCCGATGGCCGAACGATACATCAAGGCCGGGCGAGAGCTCGTTGATGACAGCCTGGAAGGAATGATTCTTCACGAGCTGGGACACCATGCCCAGTGGAATGTCGTTTCCACCAAACTGTTCAACGAACTGGGGGAAGACTGGGAGCGCATTGCAGCCAAGATATCCGGATACGCCGGCTTGAATAAGAGCGAGTACATTGCCGAATCCTTCGTCAGTTGGATGAGGGGTGAGAAGCTGATTGATTCCCGTCTGCAAGCCCTGTTTGATGGCAAACTGAAGGATGTACCTATCGGTCTTCCCCCTATCAATGTAAGAGGGAAGAAGCCACTGTTTGCCAAGCCGGATGCACAAAAGTTTCATTACAAGGAAGGCATTGCCGCTGAGATGGAAAAACTTCTATATCTTGAAGGCAGTGCATACTGGAAGCAGCTAAGGGTAATAGCCAAACGGAAAGAATTCAAACGGCTTGAATCAGGCATTTATTCGGCTTTGGGGAATACAGATCCGGACTTCGAAAGGCTTCTGGAAGCCTCAAGAGAGCTTGTTAGTCGTGGATATACCTCTTTCATTTTACCGAATCCTAACGGGATTCCGTCTGCTGATCTTATAATAGTAAGAAAGGGTGTTTATAAAATGTATGATGTGAAAACCATTACAGGGGAGGCCTCTGTAATGAATAGACTCACTGACTCCTTAAAGCAGACGCGGCGAGTCATTCTTAATGAAGCATCAACTTTCGACAGTCGTAAAATGGCACATACGCTTAAATCATTCTTTATTGAAAACCCGGACTTCCTGGAAGTTCTTATCTTTAAAGGAAAAAAAGAAATATCAGTTTCTTCCGAGTGGGCTCATACAAAAAGATTTGAGCGTGAATTCCGTAGGGAGCACGACTCTTAACAAAAAAGAGCGGTCGAAACCACTCTTTTCCGGCGTGAACCGATCAAGGACAACGCCACCACGAAATTTCTCATCTGGTTAGTCACAATGGACGGAACAAAGGTAAAGAAATAATATTTATTTTCAAAATTTTGGTGTGATAATTATGCCTGCACCCGACTTGAACGACATGATCAGGCACGACCTGGAAGATCTCAAGAAGCTTTACCTGCGCACGTTGCCGGTGAAGGTTGGGCGTGCCGTGCGGGATTCCGTGCGGCAGAACTTCCGCAAGGGAAACTTCTACGGGAGTGACAACTGGCAGGCACCGCTGCGCACCACCCTGGGCTTCAATGGCGCCGACGGTCGGCGTGGACCGCTCCTGTCCGGATCCAATCACCTGATGATGAACACCGACTACGAGGCACAGCCCGGGCGGGTCATCATCCGCAATGACGAAGTCTATGCTGCCACCCACAACGAAGGTGAGGAGATAGGTGTGACGCAGCGCATGAAGCGTTTCTTCTGGGCCAAGCACTACGAGCACAAGGAACGGATGGGGCCGACTGCAGCGGAAACGGAGTTCTGGAAGCGCATGGCGCTGAAGAAACCCGGAAGCCGCATCAAGATACCCCGCCGGCACTTCCTGGGGCCCGGAAAGGAGGTGGACGCAATCGTACAGGATGTCATCAACAAAGAACTGCAAGAATTCATTAAAAATCATTCAAATGGAAAAACTACTGGAAAGTCTCATTGACCTTTTCGGGCAGCAGATGCCCGAACTCTCCACCATCGACGAAGACTACGGCCAGCTGGAGATGATTAACCAGGAAGGCCGTGACACCTACCCGCTGACGTTCCCGGCCGTCCTCATCGATGCTCCGGATGTCATGTGGTCCAACATCGGCGGTCTCTCCCAGAAAGGCGACGCCACCGTCCGCGTAAGGCTCATCATCGACTGCTACGACGACACCCACCACGGCTCCGGTACCACCGAACTCATCGCTGAGCGTGCAGCCCTCCGCGCCAAGGTGCACAAGCTGCTGCAGGGCTACCGGATAGAAGGCGTCACCCAGCTCTCCCGCACCAGCTCCCGCTTCTACACCTGGGACCACGGCATCAAGGTCTATGAGCAGACCTACACCGGCGTCGTCACCGAACTAATCCCCCTCGGCACCGTCCCCAAACAAGCCACGCCAAAGGTTACCATAGGCCAGACGCTTAAGTAAACAGCAACCCCCGCGCAGGATCCTGTCGCGGGGGTTGTGTATTAAGGTGCAGCGGGATAACTGAAACCTATGATTAGAATTGACGAATAGCTGCTCTATTTGAAAGATTGGATATACCTTGAATCCCTGCGCGTCTCACGACGGGCTTTTCTGCACCTTGGGGTCTATTTCTTCTCTGTCTCGATGTGATCCGGCATGAAGGACAGCATGTCGGCCGTGATGGAGGGCGCTTTCTTCGGCCGCTTGAGGCCGGCGTTGCGAAGCAGTTCCTCCTCACCGATGCGCTGCATCCTCCGGAGGATGTTCAGGATGGTGGCCTCGGAAAGGAAGAACTCCTCCTCCGACAGCTGCCGGATGGCGTCGTCACTGCGCATACGCTGCACCTCCGTCCAGTAGTAGTACCGGGCGCAGATCTTCCTGTTGCGCTTTGCAATGAGCCTGTTGTTCCTCTTTTGCTTCATCCTGAACACCTCAAATACACCCTATGATTCCGTCATGCCCAGAGGCAGTGCCTCCCAGTCCTTCACCACCTGTGTCTCCGGGTCGATGTTCCGCACCTCACAGCGGATATAGGTCCTGCTGATGGCGGGCCGATAGGCGGCCTCAATGATGCGCACGCCCTCGATGAAGCGCGGGTCTCCGGACTCATCGGCCAGTTTGTGCAGGCGCACCACGCGGGAGGCCTTCAGGGCGCCGTTGGCCGACCGGGCCAGCAGGCTCATCACCATCTTCACCAGCTGCTGGGACCTCTCATCCTGCGCCAGGCTTTCGATGTAGCCCTTCACGATGGCGATGCCCTCTTCCACGGTGTCATCGTAGTTGTCGGTCTCGTACACGCCCACGGTCACGCGCTTGTTGCCGTCCTTGTTGGTGAAGGTATGGGACTTGGGCATGTCCTTCCCGTCGATGTTCAGCAGCTCGCCCTTCAGCTTCTGCAGGGCGGAGAACTCCTCCAGCACCTCTTCCTTCTTACGCTTGATGGCGTCAGACAGGGGCGTCAGCTTCTTGATGGTCTTGTTGATGAAAGCTTCTGCCATGTCGGCATAGCTGCCGCGGAGCGCCTCGATGCGGGCCTCCGCCTCCTTCTTCGCCTGCTCGGCCTTGTAGGCCTGGAAAGCGGCGTACTCCTCGGCGGTCATCTCCACCGCCTGGGTTGCGGGTTTGTTGTTATCCATTGTTACAAAGTTTTAATAATTGTTCTCTTACAGCCTTCCGGCGAAGCAGCTTCCGGACCTTGCGCATGGCCACATCCTCGTTGATGGCCTGGACGTACAGGCAAAGGTCACGTGCATTTACCCTCCGGTTCGCGCCAACCCTTCCGTCAATCGACAGGACCGCTTCCTTCGCAATGGACGCTCTCTTCAGCTCTCCCGTAGTAAGGTCATATTCGAAGAGAATCAGGCCTTTTATCGTCTTTTCTGAGCCGATAAGCCGGTATTCCTTCCGCTGCTCATCCACCAACTCCTGGGCGGCCGTGCGTGTCAGTTCTGGAACAATCTGCTTCATTGAGACAGGCTTTAAATGGTTATCAGCGCCGGCTTCACGGCGCACAGGGTATAACCTCTCCGGCGGAGCTCCTCTGCCAGGACATTGTCCGGAATGGCGGAGAGCACCAGCTGCATGGAGGCGGGGAAGAGCGGGCCTTGAGGCTTTGCCGCGTCGGAACTCTCAGGTGCCACCTCATCGGGTTTCTTCTCATCGGGTGCGGCAGCAGGTTCACGGTGGCGGCGCCCTCCTCGGCGGGGTTTCTCCACCACCTTGCCAGACTCCAGCACCTCTTTAGCGGACATCACCGAAACCTCCGTGGACTCAATGAGGCGGGACAGCTCCACGGCAGGGGCTTCCTCACCTTCGGGGACAGCCTGGCAGTGGCTGTTGATGAAATAAACACGGCCATTCCCGTCCTTAACGTAGGCATGCACGCAGATGGCCTTGCCATCCTTGTCTTTGAACGTCGTATCGACGCCAGATTGTAATTTTTCTCCCATGTGAATAGTGTTTAATTGGTGTTTAATGTGTGTTTTTCCTGTTCATCTCAACGATGTCGTTTATCCTGTCGCGAAGCCCGGATGCCATCTCCAGCCGCTTCACATAGTCGCTCCGCTTCCATATCATGCAGTCGTAGCAGATATCATGGCTGAGCCTGTCGGAAGGAGCCAGGGCTATCCCCAGAATCTCCAGTTCGTCCAGGGTGAGCTCAATTTCAAAAACCTTTTCCATAGTAGTTGTTCAAATAAACTGTCAGTGTACTAAGCAACATGCGTAAGCGGATCTGCTCCTGGCTCACTACCGGAGCACCTCTCCCCATCGTCAGCTCATAGTCCGCCAGAACCGGGTAGATGAGTCTGGCATCCTCTCTGTCAAGTACAACCGCATCCTGGTGCAGTATGTCGCTTCCCTCTATATGTGCCATTTTACCCGCTTTCCCGTCAAGATACTACAGTGGACCGGCCGAACCACGAAATCACCTGTAAAGCCCCGGCAGGAGGCTCTGCAGGCTTCTCTTCCAAGGACTTCAAGCCGCCCTTCCTCTCGATGGCCTCCAGTTTCCGCACCAGCTGCTGCAGCTCCGGCACCTTCAACTCATAGAAAGGCTTTCCGGCAATCTTCTTTGAAGACACGAAGGCGTTGATGCCGTCCCAGTTGTCGATGGTGTTGATGCCCAGCCGGCCGATCCGGAGGAGGGCCGACGACCTCCAGCGCTTGAGTTCCGCCTGGGAGGGCGCCGAGGCTTCCTCCAGGGCACCCAGCATCTGCATGTACTCATCGGCTGTCATCTCATTCAGATGGGAAGTCCGGCCATCGGTGAACTGCAGTACCAGTTCGTCCTTATCAATGTGCGGATGCGAATTCAACAGCGCAAATAGTCTTCTGTAATCCCGTTTCATATCTTGTCCAGTTTGTTAATCTGTTCGTAGTCCTCCCTATCCCTAAGTCCGTCCGGAAACAACGCCTTGAAGGCACCGTCCGGCGTATCGTAAACCTCGCCGTCCCTGGTCGAATAACACTCCTTCAGGCCGTGCTTCTCTATGAGCTCCTCCCCCTGCTTCCGGGTGACCAGGCTCGTGCTCATGGTAAGCTTGCCCGTTCTGTCCCGCCTTGCCCGCGTCACGCTCCACTCAAAGGTGTACGTAGAGGTTATCTTGTCCTTGGTCCTTGACCTCATCACTATAATAGCAGTCATTCCTACCTCCTTTTTATCGTCCTTCCCAGTATGCCCTGGCACCGTCCTCCCATGTCACGAACCGTCCCGTCGGGCCGATGAAACGGCCTTTCGAAAACGCCGTGTGCCCTTCCACCCAAAGCTTCAGATCGGCATCGTACATCATGTTCTTCGCGGGCCTTCCCAGCGGAAGTTTCCCGTCGGCCTGGGACACCACCACCAGCAGCTTGTGGCGGAAGCGGTTGCGCAGTTCCTGGAACTGCCTGGAAGAGATGCCCATCGCCTGCACCGAGTCGATGATCACGAACTCCGGGCTCTTCGGCCGGGAGAGCCGCTCCACCAAGCTGTCCACCGTCTCGTTGTCAATCACCTGGAAGGCCGCTCCAAACTCCTGCATGCCGAACCGGCGCAGCGTGTTCTGGAAACTCAGGCTGTACCCTTCCTCCTTCGACACGTAGAGCACCTTCCCCGCGCCCGCCAGCATCTTGGCAAAGGCCATCACCGCCGAGCTCTTGCCGTTGCCGCTGTTCCCCCAGATGAAGACCACACCGCTCCGCGCAATCTCACTGCCAAGGCAGCTCCGCCATTCCGGGCCCACCTCCAGCGTCCGGTTGCGGACCGCCAGCGCCTGCACTGCCGAGAGGGACTTCTTCATGCTATTCTTCACTTTCCTTCTTAGCCTTCAGCAGCTCCCGGTTCACCGACTGCTTCACCCTCCGCAGGTCGTTCCCGAAAGCCTTCACGTCCGCCTTCACCCGTGCGATCGCGGCGCCATCCTGCAGGCCGTTCACCAGGCAGATCTGCTCAATCTCACCGGCGCTCACCGGAGTGAGGTCGATATAGCGGCGGCAGATGCGGCTCTCGATCTCATCGTACCCCTTCTTGTCCTTCAGCACGCCCCGCGTGATGCGTTTCTTGATGGCGGCCGTGGAGAGGAAGACGATGCCGCAGCGGTCCTCCAGGGCGTTGTAGATGGCAATGAAGTAGTACATCACGCTGTCGGCCAGCTTGTCCGCCTCGTCGAAGATGAGCAGCGGCCGCTCCAGGGTCACCAGGTGACGGAGGATCTCGTTGAAAGCCTCCCGGATGCTCATCCCGTTGGTGCGTACTCCCACCTTCCCGGCCAGCTCGTGCACGAAGTCCGAACGGGTCATGTCGGGGGCGCAGGTGAGGCAGAAGACGTTCCGGTTCAGGGCTGCGTAGCTGGCGGCGGCAGTGCTCTTGCCGATGCCGGCCGGAGCGGCAATCCACATCACGCAGCTGTGCTCCTGAGCATAGCCCAGGTAAAGGGTCATATCCCGGTAGGCATTGGTGGAGAATATCTGCCAACCCTCATGGCGGACCAGTTGCGCCTCCAGGCGCTGCCACATCTTATCGCCGACGATGTTGTCCCACTTCCCATTCAGGATGTTCGAGATAGTGGCGGCGCTGATATCCTTCAGCGAAGCAGCCGCCATGTTGTTGGAGGCATACCGCTGGCAGTACCTGGCCAGGCGGTTGCGCAAATCGGTTTTCTTTTTTTCATCCATATATAAAACGTTTTTTGTGTGTTGTCGTGCTATATCCTGCTCAGTGCCGCCGAAGGGTCGTACTGGGTCATCATGCTGTCGGCTTTCTCCTGCTGGCCGATGCTGGCGGGATAGACCTCGGCAGGCTCCGGCTCTTCCCGTCGGCCTGCCACGGCCTTCTCCAGTAACCGCTCATAGCTCTTCTTGCTCTCATTGAGGCCGGAGAGCCCGGGATCCACCAGGCCCTGCTGGTCGGGGGCCATGCCCTGCTCGTGCAGCAGTTCGTCAAGCTCCAGCTGGCGCTGGATCCGGTCCACCTTGTTCCGCTCGATCTGCTGGCGGATGAAGCTGCGTTCCTCCTCCGTCTGGCTCTGCAGGTCTCGGTGGTTCTGCAAATACGGGCCGGCTTCGGCTTCCAGCCGATAACCATATTGGTCTTTCGTCAACAGACGCACCTTGGAGAGGTCATGCGGGTCATAGGATACGTAGAACTCGCGGTTGATGTTGCTTCGGCGCCAAAGAAGATCCGGATTGCCTTCCTTGTCGAAAACCTCGTACTGCAGCCGATCTCCGCCAACGGTGAACCAGATGCCGTCAGCCCTGAACGTCGAAGGCTTGGCCGTCGTGAGCCAGAACAGCTCCCGCCGGTCGGCATCCGTCAGCGGTACGGCCTTGGGGTTCACCTGCGAGGTATAGGCCTCCATCCGGCTCATTCCGCCGAAGGCCTTGACATTCGGGTGAGGCATGGCGTTCCAGCGCTTCCGGGCGTCCAGGTAGAGGTCCACCACCTCGTTGTAAGTGGGCAACTTGTCGATATTGGCGAGTATGAATTCCATGTGTATCTTGGCGGCCTCGCTCTTTGCCGTTATGTTGCCGCCGGTGTAGAACCAGTGCTGATGCAGCACCTGGGCCTGGAAACGGCCGAAGACGGACTCAATAGTCTTTGCCGGTGCCTGATGGGGAGCTGTAGTGCGGAAACATACGGCCACTTTCTGCAGCCATTCCTGGGCATCGGCCCGTTTGGTACCTCCCTGGTTGTCGGTCACATACTCATAGGGCCTGCAGTCGGCAAACTCCAGGGCGTTCCTGGTTGCCTCATAGATGGCTTCGAAATTCTCGGTGTTGCTGATATGGCAGCCCAGGAAGACCTCCGTGGCCGCGTCGATGACCTCATAGACATTGAGGGTGGCAAGGATGTACTTCCCGTCCTTATAGGCCTTGTAATAGAGATTGAGCCTAGTGCCGTCACCGTACCAGAGGGCGTTAGGCAGGGTGGGCAGGATGGTGGAGTTCATCCTGGTATAGAGCATCTTGGCCTTCGTGTCACCTATCACGGCACCCTTCCACTGGATCTCAATCTCCGGGCTGGAGAGGAAATTGTTCAGCGTCGCCTGGATGATGGTCTTCCAGCCGCGGGAAGGGGCCACTTCATTGTACTTCGAAAGGATCTGCGCGTTGTTGTAGACGGGCACCTTGCTGCACTTCAGGGCGATGATGTACTTGCCAGCCTCTGGAGTGATCTTGCTGGCGTTGGAGTTCACAAGGTGACCGCTCACCAGGGTCGCGTAACCGTCCTTCTTGTACTCGCGAATCTTGTCCCGGAGGCGTGCCGTGCTCTTGGGAAGGGTGTGCCCTTCGGTCTCGCGCAGCTCCTCGCAGGCGGAGTAGATGGCCTCCCAGTTGATGGGTGTATGGTTTCCCAGCTTGTTCCTTCCAACACCCTGGTTCTTTTCCATCTCAATGAGGGCGTTCAGCACGGAGGCGTTGAGAGTGAATTCCGCGATCTTCTCGCTCTTGATGTGGGTGCCGTCCGGCAGGATATAGTCTTCGTAGAACACACGCGCCTGGGGGTCCAGGCGCAGCTCCGGCTCGTTGGTGGTTTGCATGTGAGGGTCTCCGTAAATGGCGATAAAACGCTGTTTGAAGCGGTCGGGAAGACTGTCGAAATCAATCAGGGCCGGATGGTCCAGTCCCTTGCCGGGACGGACGACCGTGATGGACTTGCGGCGTACGAGACTTTTGTAGCAGTTGTAAGTCATCACGGCTTCGCCGGAGCTGGCGTCCGTCAGCTGCTGCACCGTCACGGTAATCATGGATTGGTCGGGTCTCATGCGTCTTCCCAGGGACTAGTCGGTTTAGCAACCGGGGCCGCACTTACGTGTGTTCTTTCCCTCCTGGCCGATGCTGTTGACGTCCATGATCCTGATGCTGCAGAAGACGGCCACCAGGAAGCCCGGGAACCAGGCCAGGCCGCTCAGCGGATACGACAATGCCCACACCAGGGCGGCGATGGCCACAACGGCCAAAAGGAGGGTAGATATAATCTTTTTCATACTCAAAAAAATAACTTTTGTAGCGGGGGCGGGATTCGAACCCGCGTGTTCCGGCTTATGGGACCGGGCTGGAGCCTCTCCAGTCTACCCCGCCATTTTGGGCCCGGCCGGTGGCCCTATGCAAATCAACTAATAACCTTTATAATGTCTACAAAACTCGGCTTGGTATTCCGGCCGCAGGCGCCTGCCTCCCGGCAGTCTGGAATTATCACTATCTTTGCATATCAGACTTATTGCAACTATGGGTAATGATTATTTCTATGCTTTTTATTGCACTTATAAAGTGCATGCGAACAGTGGGCTCCAGGCGATGTTTAATAACCGTGAACTCCTTTCCTTGTGTGATTCCTTTGTAGAGGCTAAAGAAAGTCACGTTGGGTATAGACTCCACGTACGTGATGAGGTAGTTAAGAGTTCTGTGCTCCTTCGCATAACGTTCTATATGAGAATAGATGTCGGAGACCTTGCTTACCAGATCCGTCGAATCCTTGACTTTATCGACCAGGTAAATTTTAAGCTCGAGCGTATCGCTACAGCTCTCGATGAGGATTTGTAATGTTGCCTTCATAGATCATCCTCCTATCTTGCTACCATTGCTGCTTCGGCAATTCCCTGTGCCTGGAGCGCCATCGCCGTCCACATGGACATGGAGGCTTTCTCCACTTTGTCTACCACATCTCCCCGGTGAGTGAGGATGATATCACCAGACTCGCGGTCAATGGTTAGGACCACCTGGTCGGCGAATGTCTGTACAATCTGTCCGCCAATGTATTGCACCCGGCAGTTCGGCGCGAAATCTGGATCCACAAACCGGCCTCCCATCTGGATTGCTGCCTGGCGGATCTTCTCAGCCGTGGGGCCATTCTTACGGTAAGCTAGCACGTCCATCATGTAGTTGTCACCTACACGGAAGCGCTCCTGGAGCGCCCTGCGCTCCTCAATCGTGACTTTGATTTGTTTCATTG
>Ga0265298_10000194_pt1 | contig 93272 bp, 97 predicted proteins | sample AusTroGonzalo_MG_3_FD_193486 | JGI IMG/M metagenome (GOLD analysis project Ga0265298, IMG submission 193486) | Bovine rumen microbial communities from tropical cattle in Woodstock, Queensland, Australia - Gonzalo_01 | ecosystem: Host-associated > Mammals > Digestive system > Stomach > Rumen ...
TGCATCAGTAGTAGTATTATATCCTGCGCTCCACTTATTACTGGAATCTATACGAAAAGAGAAAGCTTTCGACGTTGTGCTGGTTCTTGCACCAAACAAACTATTGTTTGAGCTGGTAAGACTGGCTTGGAAATCCATCACAACCCTTGATTTTTCACCGTCTAATACAACGCCAGTGTTTATATACTGTGTCCCTGTCGCTTCAATGTACATTAACGGTGTGTATTCGGATGGCAAAGACACATTATATTCCGTTGCGTTATGTATTTTCCATAACCAACAATTACCGGAATCGGGGTCGCGATCAACGCAAACAAATTCGTTATCAAGTCCGTTTTTTAAAGCCGCGTTAAATGTGCCCGCATCGATAAGATTATCTTGCTGGGCGGTGTATGTACCAGTGTCTTGATAAATTCCTTTCCGGCCGATTTCGCCCGCAGTTCCGGTATATGTAATTGCTGTATTTGCGTTCACCGCCGGAATTTCATCTTGTTTTCCGTTCAATGCTGTATTTACCGCGCCCACCGTTGGCAACCCAGCATCGTTTGTATTTGAACCTAAATTTGTTTTTACATCGCGTGGCGCGATTTCACCCGCATTGCTGGTCGTGGTTACAGCCTTGGCCCCGGATTGTGCCGGAATTATATCTTGACGTGCGCCGAGTGTTGTATCCACATAATTTTTAGATGTAAGTCGCACATGATCAGATTCTTCCGTAGCAACGACCACACCACCGATAAACATGGCAAAGATTCCAAATACGAAAAACCTAAAAAAACGCATTTTGTTCTCTCTTTTTTCGTGCACTATATACAACCCAGTTTTATCCTAACACAACACACATTTTTAAAACAAGAAAAAATTGCAATCTGAAAACATTTTAATATACTGTGTGCAATTTAAGAGGTTTAAAATGTTACGTCCATCTTTGCGAAAACCAAATCAAATGCGTCCAGTTTCAATCGAAACCGGGGTTAACAAATGGGCCGAAGGTTCGTGTTTGATTAAGATTGGTGGCACACATGTTCTTTGTACCGCATCGGTAGATTTTAATCAACCGACGTGGAAACGTATGCAACATAAAACTGGTGGGTGGGTAACAGCGGACTATTCAATGTTGCCGCGCGCAACGGATATGCGTAAATCTCGTGAATCGTCTATAAACGATAAACGCAGCATGGAAATTTCGCGTCTTATTGGACGCGCATTGCGCAGTGTTGTTGATATGGAAGAACTTGGTAAAAATACGATTTATATCGATTGTGATGTGATTCAGGCGGACGGCGGAACACGATGCGCCGCAATAACAGGCGCGTTTGTCGCAATGACTTTGGCGGTCCGTTGGATGATGGAAAATGGATATTTAACCCAAAACCCGATTCGTGAAAATATCGTGGCAATAAGCGCCGGAATTTGGAAAGATGAACTGATTTTAGATTTGGACTATGAAGAAGATCATGATGCAGAAATGGATGCAAACTTTGTTGTCGCCGAAGGTGGCCAATTCATAGAGGTTCAATCCACCGGTGAACAGCGTCCGTTTGATAAGTCGCAACTTGGCGAAATAATGGATATGGTGGCTGAGGCAGCTGAAAAACTTATAAGGTTACAAAAGAAAGTTTTGGAATAATCAGACTTATTTTTTCTGGTTTAAAATATCATCGGACTTTATATATTCGGGCGCATCGTGCGAAAGCCTTGTTTTGGCGCGGCGCGCGTATTCACGCGCCTTTTGTGGTTGTTTTTGCATAGTGTAAAATTCCGCCATGGCCCAATCGGCACGACCATCATCACCGAATGCACGCGCCAAAACCCAATACGCCAAAGGCTTTGGTTCAATCAAAATCGTATGCCGACAAAGTTCAATCGCACGCGCGCGGTCGTCATCTGTTCCGCGTTCCGATAAAACAAGTGCAAGTGCGGTTTCAATTTGTGGGGAATTTTTCCGCAAATTTATTGCGTGTTCGTATGCATCTATGCTGTCATCATAATGCCCGTATTGATATTCAATATCACCAAGTAATTCATAAAAATATGGGTTCTTTGGCTGACGCGAAATAAGTGTTTTTGTTCCCGTCGCCGCACCCGCCAAATTTCCACCACGCATATTCGCAATCGCGCGTGCATAAATTGCTGCATCAGATTTATCAGAATATGGGTATAACGTTTTTATACGAATAGCATCATCTAAATATCCAACCAACTTTGCGCGCACCAGATTATATTTTTCAATTATTGCCACATCATCTTCTTTGAATTTTTTACCCTGGATTTTTTTATCACCCAACTTTTCACGAACGTTTTTTAACCGTTCTGCGGTTACAGGGTGATTGATAGAATTCTTATTCACGCGCGATTCAATCGGTGATGTCGTTTCGTTCATTTGCGTAAAAATTTCAACAAATCCATTTGGGTTATACCCCGCATCAACCATTAAATTAAAACCCAAATCATCGGCAACGCGTTCTTCATCCCGCGAAAAAGAAAGCAGCGATTGTTTCGCAATACCGGTCGCGCCCGCCATAACGCCCGCCCCCAGCGATGGATTTCCACCAAGCACCATCAGGCCCACACCCAACGCCTGAATAATCATGGCGCGCCGCATTTCTGTTTCCATCTGTGCTGAAAGTTGCGCCATATGCCCCCCAAGTGTGTGTCCAAGTTCATGCGCAACAACCGCCCGCAAGGCATTCGGTGTCGTAACACGTTTAAGCAGTCCGGTATAAATATAAATGTCTTCGCCACCAATTACGAACGCATTAAAACCGTCATCGTCCACAAGGTAAATATGCATGCGGTTTGGCGCAATCTTGGCCGCGGTCGCAATCGGCGTAACCAGTTCTGACAAAACAGATTCAACCTCGGTATCATTGATAAGCGATTCCGCGTGCAGGGGCAACACAAAAAAAATCGCAAAAATGAAAGTCAGAATTTTTTTCATCATACACCTATCTTTAACGTGCGGTCGAATATGAACATCAAATCGTTAACCCACTGTTCGACCGTTATCATATCAGATGCCGCGCGCGCCGCCAATTTGAACAAATCCCGATGGTCGCGATAGTCAACAAAGTGATAATTTATCCACCCACTTTGTCGCGTTCCTAACAACTCGCCAACACCGCGCATCATCAAATCCTGTTCCGCAATTGCGAATCCGTCATCCGTTTCGGTCAGGACATCCAAACGCTTTATCCCATCGGGCGACACATTATCACCATAGAGCAAAATACAAAACGATTGCGTCGCACCACGCCCAACACGTCCACGCAATTGATGTAACGCGGCAAGTCCGAAACGTTCCGCGTTTTCAATTACAATTATCGTTGCATCGGGAACATCGATTCCAACCTCTATGACCGTTGTCGCGACAAGAATTTTTATGTCCGACCCGGAACGCGCAAATTCCGCCATAACTTTATCACGCTCGTCCTTTGACATTTGTCCGTGCACTAAACCGACACAAGTAAAAACTTTCTGCAATTCATCATAACGATGCTCTGCGGCGGTCGCATCAGAATCTTCAGATTCCACAACCAACGGACAAATCCAGAAAACCTTTGCGCCACCAACCACCTGAACCCGCAGGCGGTCAATCAGTGCATTAATGCGCGAAAGCGGCAATTTGGTCGTCTTTATCGGCACGCGGCCCGCAGGCTTTTCATTTATAATCGAAACATCCATATCGCCATAAATCGTCATGGACAGCGTTCGCGGTATAGGTGTCGCGGATAACGCCAACACATCTGGATTTTTCCCCTTGGCACGCAGTGCTTCACGTTGCGCCACACCAAAGCGGTGCTGTTCATCAATTATAACCAATCCCAAATCTTTATATTCCACATCATCGGAAAACAGCGCGTGCGTGCCAACAACCAATCGCGTGCGCCCCGATCGCAGTGAAATCAATTTTTCACGACGCGCAACCCCTTTATCGCGACCAGTTAAAATATCACATACTAAACCCAATTTATCGCACAGCGGTTTCAGTTTTGCATAGTGTTGCTGGGCCAATGTGTCCGTCGGCGCAAGCAATGCCGTCTGTCCACCGAATTCGGCCATCATAACCGTTGCGGCCATTGCGACCATCGTTTTCCCGCAACCAACATCGCCCTGGACAAGGCGCATCATCGGAAATTCGCCGGACATATCGTGCGCGATTTCATCAATTGCACGTTTTTGTGCGCCCGTCAAATCAAACGGCAAAGATTCATAGAACCGCGACAACAAATCATATTTCTTGGCGCGCGGCATACGCCGATGCCGTTCGTCTTTACGCGTGCGGCGATTGGCGGCAATTGCAACCTGGTGCGCCAATAATTCAAAATATGCCAACTTTATAATTGTGTCCGATGTAGATTTTAATTCGTCATTACTTTGCGCATAGTGTGCCGCGCGCAGCGCATCAAAAAATTCCACCAAGTGTTCATCCGCGCCAACAAGTTTATCGGGAAGCGCGACAAAAATCTGGTCCCGAACATTTGCAAATGTTTTTTGTGTGATACCTTCACCCGCGCGATAAATCGCCTGAATCTTCGGGATTTTGTCGGCGTTTTGCACTTCTTCGATAAATTCAGGATGATTGATTGTCGGCGTGGCAGATTGTTCCAATTTACCACTTATCATGCGCCATTCGCCAATCGGCAATTTTTTCAACCAATAATCTAAAAAGTTTGAATTAAAGAATTGAATAATCACAGTCTGACCAACTTTATCCACGCAAGTTATACGTGTAGGACTGCGCCGGCGACCAAAGGCGCGCCCAATTTTGTGCGCCTTTACCCGCACCATTGTTGTAACAATTTCGCCCGGCATCGCGGTTGCGACACTATCTATGACGCCGCGTTCTTTGACATAAACAGGTATATGCAGCAAGAAATCTAAAATCCGCCGATTCCCAAGCAAATCAAAGAACCGCGTTGCCAATACCGGCCCAACCCCGCGAATAAATTGCAGGTCTGTCGTCAAAAAATCGAACAGTTCTTTCTTCATACACCGTTAAAATATCAAAAAAGCGTTGTCCAAAGCAAGAAAAAATCCGCCCTTGCTTTTGGTATTAGTGCACGCGATCACATATTCGGGGGTTTTGTTGGTCATAGGCCCGAATTTCCTTTATATAATTTTCGAGCGCCTTGCGTACGGGCGACAGGACATTCTGGATGTTATATTCATGCGGCCCGGTTATTATGGTAACTTTGAATTTTTTGTCGGGTTCACTCCATTCTATTGGCGATATTTCATATATCATCACTTTTTCCTTTCGTTTGTGGGGGATTGTAAGGACAAGTTTTTACAGAATCAATGATTTTTTTCTGATAAAAATTACTTTACATTTGAAAAAATACCGTGCATAATAGCCGTTGAAATGCGTACGATTTGCAAAAAATTTTTGTTATAATGGTGCGACCATAAAGTAATTTACGGGCGCACCTTTGTGGTGCCCCGTTCTTTTTAACAAAAAAAGGAAAACGTTATGTCAGAAAACATAGATTACAGTCAAATAAACACATGGCCTTTTCAGGAAGCGCGTAAAATATTGGCGCATATTGGAAACAAAACTCCAGCCAAGGGTTATGTGTTGTTTGAAACAGGTTACGGACCCTCGGGATTACCACATATTGGCACATTTGGCGAGGTCGCACGTACAAGTATGGTTCGGTGGGCCTTTACCAAGATTTCTGACATTCCGACACGTTTAATTGCTTTTTCTGATGATATGGATGGCCTGCGCAAGGTTCCTTCAAATGTTCCAAAACAAGAGGAAACCGCTAAATATATCGGGTTGCCATTGACCTCTGTACCAGATCCCTTTGAGAAATATGAAAGTTTCGCTGATCATAATAACGCAATGTTGCGTGAATTTCTAGACACTTATGGATTTGAATATGAATTCAAAAGTTCCACAGAAATGTATAAATCTGGGGCCTTTAATGATGCGTTGATGAAGGTTTTGGCAAACTATGATAAAATTATGAAAGTCATGTTGCCAACACTACGTGAGGAAAGACAGAAAACATACAGCCCGATTATGCCGATTTCACCAAAAACAGGTAAAGTTCTACAGGTTCCTATGTTGGAAATTAATGCTGAAAAAGGAACCGTTGTTTTCGAAGATGAAGACGGCACGCGTGTCGAACAATCCGTGTTAAACGGCATGGCAAAATTACAATGGAAGGCCGATTGGGCAATGCGTTGGTTGGCATTAGATGTTGATTATGAAATGTGTGGTGCCGATTTAACAGATTCATACAAACTATCGGGTGATATTATTCGCATACTTGGCGGTCGCACGCCTGAAAATTTAACTTACCAATTGTTTGTTGATGAACATGGACAAAAAATATCTAAAACCAAGGGCAATGGTATTAGTATTGAACAATGGTTAAAATATGGTAATCCCGAAAGTTTGGCTTTGTTTATGTATAACAAACCGACAACAAGTAAAAAGTTGTACTTTGATGTGATTCCGCGAAATGTTGATGAATACTATCAACACTTGAATAATTACGATAGACAAGATGATGCCGCAAAACTGAGTAATCCTGTGGTTTATATCCATCGGGAGCATGGTGTACCGGCGGGTCGCATGCCTATATCGTACAACCTATTATTAAATCTGGCGAGTGCCGCAAACACAGAACGCGTATCTGATATGTGGGGATATATCACCGCATATAATCCAAATTTAAGTCCGGAAAATAGTCCAGAATTAAATAAAATGGCGGAATCAGCGGTTCACTATTATCATGATTTTGTTAAACCCAACAAGAAATATCGTGATGCGACAGAACAAGAAAAGATTGTGTTGCAAGATTTGGTTGACGGACTTGCAAAATTTGTTGGCAAATCAGGCAAAGAAAAAGAATTAGAAACCTATTGCTATGACATCGGTAAAAAGTATTATTCGGTGGATAAATTACGTGACTTCTTTACTATGTTCTATAATGTTTTGCTGGGACAGGAAAGCGGTCCAAGATTGCCGAATTTTATAATGATTTATGGTATCGAAAAAACCATCGACATGATAAAAAAGGCGTTATAATACGAAATAAACGGATGAACGCATGGTAAAGACAACTGTTCCAGATATTGATATTTTGACCGCCGACCATGACCGGCATAACATCGCGTTTATTGACAAGGCGTGCGATGATGGCCGGATAAATGATGAAACGGCCGCATATCTGCGGCGGCTTTATACCGATGGCATGGATTGCTATCGTGATGTTTTCCATGTTTTGGGTAAATGCTTTGGTGCGCCGAAAACCGCGGTGACTGAATATGACCCTGCAACAGATTTGGCGGTGGACAAGCCGATAAAGATTGTTGATATAAATCCGCTTTGTTCTTATCTGGTCAATCATCGTTTGGATGCAGACCCGATGCGGAATCAGTTCTTTACGTGTCGCGCATCGCACAAGATTGATTTGTCTGTGTCATCGATTGTGACGGTAATTGTTGCGGCGCAAAAAAATGTTGAACGCGCGCTGGACAAGGTAACAGGAAAATATTATCAGTTCTTTATCAATGATGTTGTATCTGCGGTTACGCGTGTGTTCACGGAAACGGGCCGTGATAAGCAGATTAAAAAAATGGAAGATAAAATTCGCAAAAATTTCGCGGCCCATTATGTAACAAATGCCGCCGAAGAGGTTTTATCAATCATGGGGCAAAGTGAGGATAGTTTGGTTGTAAAACTTGTGCGCGAATTGGACAAGATTAAGAAACCTTACTTGCACCTAAACGATGTGTGGCGCGTGAAATGTTTGTTTGATTTGATACCCCAGGCGCGGACTTTTATCGAACGTCTGCGTGATATGATGCCGGAAAGAATTATATCGGTGCGCGATAAATTCTATGATATCACGAATCCGCGCAACTATCGCGATTCCAAGGTTATTTTGAATATCGGCACAGCGGATAATGTTATTCCGATGGAGATTATATGCCAGGTTCGAACTTTCTTTGAATTTGAACGCCGGACGCATGATTACTATGCCACATTGCGCCAGGACCCAAGTGCGACCAATGTGAAAATCGAAACCGAGGCCGCCGAAATGATGGAAAGCGGGATTGAACAGTATAATAAGATGATATGCCAATGTCTTGATGATTTACTTGAACGCGTTGGTTGGAATATTTTATACAGTCGCGGTAATGATGTGTCACTGTTCGAAGGATTCCCACGTGAATGCAGACTTTATTATCCGCATAGTATGATAGAAAAAATTATGAACAAATTGGATGCCGCGGTAAAAAATGAAATCTTTGTTGTTACAAATTCTTCATCAAAGTTGGACAAGACCCAAGAGATTGCAATTTTCCGCTTTATGGCACGTTTTGTTTTGGTGTCGGCGATGCCTTATACGCATGCGGGATGCGGGGTTGCGGGTGGTACACTTGCGGCAAAACTGTTCAATTTTATTATGAATGAGGTTTCGCGGTATTATAACCCCGAACGCGGTATGTAAACAAGGGACAAATGTCCTTTTTGGCACGTGCGTTATTTTCTTGATTTTACTTTTTCATTATGACAAGATTGAACTAGATTTAATCAAGAGATTGAATCATCAACAAGGTAGTAAAGGAAAAAAAGATGCGCCAAGGTAAAGTAAAATGGTACAATGGCAAAAAGTGTTACGGCTTTATTGCGCCGGATACACCGAATGCGGACGGCAACACAGATGATGTATTTGTTCATTCAAGTTCACTTAAAAATGCGGATTTGCGATATTTGAATGAGGGCGATATCGTCGAATTTGATGAAGAGGTTCGTAATGGCAAATTATCGGTTACAACATTAAAACTTGTTCAGCGCGATGAAGAATCCGCCAAGCGTTTTCAGGAAAGACGCGCAGAAAGACGGCGCGCACGCGAAGAAAGCAGAAAGGAAGAAAAACATTCTGGGTTTGCTTTCTGGAAGAAATAAATGGTTATAAAATTTGTATAAAATATAAACGTCCGGCCAAACAGGTCGGACGTTTAACAACAACATAACAAACAAGGAATTTTATTATCCGTTACAACGACCACATGTGTTGTTACGAATTATGCGGCGTTCAGAAAAAACACCTGCCGGTTCGTAAACCGTTACAGGACGATAAACCTGATAATGGTCAACGACTTCGGTATAAGTTTTCACGCGGACCGGTTGCGCGCACGAATTGCATGTGTTTGCATACGCGTATGCAACCCTTTCTTGCGCCGGTTCGGCATAGGTAACCGTATTCGTGTTGTAACGAACGCTGTTTGTAAATGTTTCGGTTTCGCTGTACACGCCACCATCAGATGCAATCGCACATGTGGCAACAAACGCACCGAATAAACCAGTCAAAATTGTTTTTTTCATTTGTGTCCCTTTTGGTTATTCATCCTAATTATAGGACACAAAATTCGGTTGTCAAGTAATTTGACAAAATTTTTTAGTGGCGGAAAAGTCTAGGTTTTTGTTCGTATTGTGTTGGGTGTACTTGGGTAGTATAATACAATCGTCTTTTAAAAAGACACAAATCAACAACAAGCATGGGAGAAAACTATGAAAGGATTGACTGATTACGTACTTGCACCGTTGACTTTTATCGGCGCGATAAATTGGGGTTTGGTCGGCATATTCGGCTTTGACTTGGTCGCATGGCTGTTCGGCCCCGCCACGATACTTAGCAATATCATCTATGCCATCATCGGTATCGCCGCAGTGATTTGGCTGATATTGATGTTCGTGGAAAAGCCGATGAAATAAGAAAACACTTTTGCACTGGACAGATCCCCGTCGGCACAAATAGACCCCCGCAAAATTCGAAAAATTTTGTGGCTAATAATCGACGGGGATTTTTTTACTTTACCACTTCGCGAAAGATTTTTGCCGGGACTGTACCACCGGTTATATTCGATTCCATTGGTGTAAAGTCATCATTCCCAACCCAGATTCCAAGCACTATATCATTTGTCGCACCGATAAACCATGCATCACGGTTATCATTGCTGGTCCCTGTTTTACCACCGATAACATTAGGTACCGCGGCATTATGTCCGGTACCATTCGGTGCCGTTACCGCCGCCAATAAATCCGTCATATATTCAACAGTTTGTGGTGTCAAAACACGAATGCTGTCCGACGGGTTACGTTCGTAAAGCGTGTTTCCGTGCACATCTGTTACACGCATTATTGAATATGGTCGCACCGATTCCCCATTATTCCATATCACCGCATAGACATTTGTTAAATCCATCAGTGTCATTTCCGATGCCCCAAGCACCGTTGAAAATTCGCGCCGCAATTTGTTACCAACCCCCAAACGTCCCGCCATCGACAGAACTGAATCAAGCCCGTAAAGCGACGCCAACTTTAATGGTACAGAATTCACACTTTTCGCAAATGCAGTTGCAAGCGTAATGTCGCCGTAATAATGTTCGTTGTAATTCTTTGGATTATAGTCGCCGATTGTGAACGGTGAATCGTTTACCATTGATTCTGGGGTCATTCCGTTTTCAAGTGCAACCAAATATACAATCGGCTTAAACGCGCTGCCGGGTTGGCGATGCGCGATTGTGCGGTTAAATTGGCTTGCTTTATAATCGGTACCACCAACCATTGCGCGTATTGCACCATCACGCGACATCGCGACCGCCGCGCCTTGGTGATTGCCGACGTTTGATGATATCGCGTTTGTAATCTTATTTTGAACCTTGGGGTCTAATGTCGTATAAACAAAAATATCTGTATCAATTGTTCCCATGCGCGATCCCAATTCATCGGTTACAAAATCCGTCCAATATCGATAAAGATTCGTGTCCGCTGTTCCTGTTGCCGGCGCAAGTTCGGCCGCCGCCGCGTGCGCAGTTGCAAGGTCGATATAACCTTGGTTCGCCATTTCTTGGAGTATTGTGCGCGCCCGTTCAATATTTTTTGCAGGATTGCGATAGGGACTGTATATTGCTGGGGCCTTTAACATAGCGGCAATTTGCGCGCTTTGTGCGATGGAAAGTTCGGTTGCCGCGCGACCAAACATCAGCCGCGCCGCCGCATCAATTCCGCGCATTCCGCCAACCAATGACACGCGATTCATATACAAATCTAAAATCTGATTTTTATCAAAACGATTCTCAAGCCAATATGACAATATTAACTCTTGAACCTTGCGCGAAATTTTTTTGTCGCGTGAAAGAAAAATATTTTTTGCCGTTTGCTGCGTTATCGATGAACCACCAACCGCAAATTTTCCACGAACCAAATTCAACACCAATGCACGCAATGTTCCACGCATATCAAGGGGCCCATGTTCAAAAAACCTTTTGTCTTCAATGGCAACAATCGCCTGCCATACATGTGGCGGAAGTGTTTCGGTTGACACCGGCGTTCCCATAATCTTGTTTGAACTGCGAATTTCTGTGCCGTCTTTATCAAGGAAAACTATCGCCGGCGCGCGCGTTTCATTTAGAATCGCATCCAATGACGGCATACGAAAATATATCACGGTTACATAAAGCGTAACGCCAACAATACAGAATAAAAACAGATTAAAGCACCATATCAGTAACCGTCGTCCAAATGAAATTGGTTTCTTGTCTTTCTTTTTATTGTCTGCCATTTTTTATTCCCGCCTTTTTCATTGCCGATTCAAAATCATCTTCGGTCCAAATTGTTATTCCAAGTTCGTTTGCACGCGCAAGTTTCGACCCCGCATCCACACCTGCAAGAACAATATCGGTTTTGGGCGAAACACTGCCCACTACACGCGCGCCCATCCGTTCCAAAATTTCACGTGCTGCATCACGACTATAGTTCGCGAGCGTTCCCGTCAAAACAATCTTCTTGCCTGACACAACAGATTCAATCGTTTTAATATCTGGTGCTTTGATTGTTACCTGTTGCAACAGCGCATCAATAACCGCGATATTTCGTTCGTTATGAAAAAACGATACAATTTCGCGCGCCATCACTTCGCCAATGCCGTCAATTTTTATAAGTTCGTTCACATTCGCACTGCGCAACGCGGTAAGGTCGCCAAACGCGTTCGCCAAAAGTTTTGCGGTTGCCTTGCCAACGTCGGGAATACCAATTGCAAACAAAAAACGATGTAATTCAATATCACGTGCACCGTTAATCGCCGCGCGCAAATTCGATACAGATTTTTCGCCAAAGCCGTCTAATTTCTTTATTTCATCGCCATGGCGTTCAATAAGCGTAAATATATCCGCCGGATTTTCAATCCACCCGCGTGAGGTAAAGTTTTCCAATTGCTTTTCGCCAAGCCCGTCAATATCAAACCCACCACGCGACACGAAATGTTCCAATTCGCCAATCCTTTGCGCCGGACAGCCAAGCGTATTCACACAACGATATGCAACCATTCCTTCGGCGCGCACAACATCGCCACCACAGACCGGGCATTTAGTTGGAAAAACAAAATCAGTTGCATCAGGTGCGCTTTCAGCCACCCCAATAATTTGCGGAATCACGTCGCCAGCCCGTTGAACAGTAACTTTATCACCGACACGCACACCCAGACGCGTGATTTCATCAGCGTTATGCAGTGTTGCACGCGATACAACAACGCCACCAATGTTTATAGGTTCTAATTCCGCCACGGGTGTAAGTGCGCCGGTGCGACCAACCTGAACAGTAATTCCGCGCAAAGTTGTTACCGCACGCGCAGCCGGGAATTTATATGCAACCTCCCACCGGGGACTGTTCGCACGAGCGCCAAGCCGTTCTTGGGTCGCCACATCATTGACCTTTATCACAAGTCCATCAATATCAAACGGAATATCGGCACGCGACAAAATTATATCGTTATACATATTCTGAATTTCAACCATATTGTTCGCATGGCGCGCCCATTTGCGCGTAGTTTTGAAACCCCAAGATTCCAATTTATCAAAGTATTCCGATTGAGTATTCCATGTGCGATTTGACACCGCGCCATAAGTATAACCAAATGCAGACAGCCGCCGTGATGCGGTTATACGCGGATTTAGTTGACGCAAAGACCCGGCCGCCGCATTGCGCGGGTTTGCAAAAACTTTTTCACCTTTTTCTTCCGCCATCGCATTAAGGGCGATAAAATCATCGCGCAGCATATAAACTTCGCCACGAACCTCTATTACATCTGGAAAATCGCCCGAAAGTTTCTGCGGAATATCGGCAATCGTTTTTAAATTTTCGGTTATATCTTCGCCATGAGTACCGCTGCCCCTCGTAAGACCGCGCACAAGCACGCCGTTTTCATAACGCGCGGCGTATGATACACCGTCAACCTTTAATTCAATAAATAAGTCTTTATTAGGCAATTTGTTGAACCAATCAGCAACTTCCTTTTCATCAAACACGTCAGAAATTGAAAGCATAGGAACACTGTGCGGATATGTTTTGAATTTTGCAGACGGTGCCGCACCAACATGCGTGGATGCCCCAGCGGTGGCCAGTTCTGGGTATTCAGCCTCTATTTCCAGCGCGCGTTTTTTTGCCGCATCATATGTCGCATCGTCAACAACCGGTGCATCATTTTGATGATATGCAATGTCCCACGCGTTTAGTTTTTTTATTAAATCCGCATGTTCTGCACGAATAAAAAGATCGGGTACTTTAACCATGCGTATATTATAGAAAATTTACAAAAATAATACAATCGGAAAACTTATCTTTTGTGGTCATCTGATTTTTGTTTGCCTTTGGCGATTGTTGCCGCCACAACAACGGTCGCGCCATGTTTTAAATCAGCAAGTTTCTGTTCCTTGAAAATATTCAAAAATAATTCGATTGATTCCGTGTCATCACGCAAACACGGTGCCAACCTGCCATTCTGTAACAGCATATTTTGAATACAATCTTTTATTCGAATATCGTCTTTCATTTTTTCAAGTGCGTTTTCTATTCGCTTTCTTTGCAGATGAACACGTTTTGTAAGTTGCGACGGGGTTAACCATTTTTTATTTAAAAACTCTCTAAATAATTCTATTGATTCTGGATCACCGCGCAAGCATGGCACTTTTCTGCCGCCGATTATTTCTTTTTCTTGGATAAGATTACGTATTTGCGGGTCTTTTTGTGCCTCACGCAGGCGTTTTTCAGCCATAGCGGGGGTCTTTATATCACAATATTGTCTTAACAAACTTGGGGTAATCCACGTCGTTTCATCAAGTATTTGTTGAAACAACTTTATTGATTCTTCGTCCCCGCATAGACACGGTGCAACACGACCAGGACGAATTTCTTTATCCCTGATACGCCCCGCCAACCTTGGGTCATTTCGAACTTCGTTCATACGGTGTTCCATTTTTATCGCATTTTTTACTTTGCAAATACGTGTTAGCAAACTTGGCGACAACCATCTTTCATTTAACAACTGTTGGAATAATTTAATTGATTCTGGGTCTTGGCGTAAACACGGTGCGTTTCGGCCCCCAATCAATTTTCTTATTTGAATCCGGTCTTTCATCCTTGGGTCATCTTGCATATCGCGCAAACGACTTTCAATAGCAAACACTTGTAAATCACAATATTTTACAAGTTGTGATGGTGTCAACCATGTTTCAGTCAACATTTGTTGGAACAATTTAATTGATTCTGGGTCATCATGTAAACACGGTGCAAACCGGCCGTTTAGCAATTGCATATCACAAATACGATCACGCATCCGCGTATCTGCGCGCATTTCGTTAAGACGATTTTCAATTGTTTCAGACGCGCGCAAATCACAATATTTCTTTAACACGGTCGGCGACAACCAGTTTTGATTATTAGCCACAACCCAATCATTATAATGCTGCTCTATTGTCGTCAAAAGTTTGCTATCTGTGATGATATCAAACTTAAAGTCATTTGGTTTATAATTTCCATGTTCGCCGGCATGGTGTGATTCATATTGAAAACTGTTCGGAATTAAAACAGCCGCGCCGGCAATATCACGGAATAAAACCTGGCCATGTTTACGGGCGGTGATAATTGTATCTTCGATTGGTTCCTGTTTGCCGCCACGAAAAACAGTATCCAAAACGTATGCGATTTTGTTCGGATTTTTTTGATTTATGCGCAGGACACGACCAGATGCCTGCTCTATACGAACGGCAGATGCAGATGGATAATTTATACAAAGCGTAACATCTTCATCATCAAACCCTTCGGTTAGAGTGTTTACTTGGCATACGACATTAAATTTGTCATCCCGAAAATCTTGCATAATTTGCGAAAAATTTTTCTGTTTGCTGTGCATTGGAACCGCAACATCGCGACCAACCGCGTGATTTATGGCGCGTGCTTGGGCAGTGGCGATATCTATGTTTGGACAATTTATCATCGTTTTCATATCACGAAAAGGCTTGCCATCACATTCGCCGTGCGCGTATATTTGCGCAATTTCCTTGACCATGGTATTAAACTCTGTTCCTTCGTCGACGATTCTTCGCCAATTAAAATCTCCGGAACCTTGGACAAACCCGAACGCAGACGGATCAAATATCATACTTGTACGATAAAGAATATTTTTTACCGGACACAACATTTCATTATTTACCGCATCGCCAATACCCATCGCATATATCTCCGCCCCCAGCAAATCTGACACAGCATGCGTTTCAGAATAAACCGGTGTCGCAGTAAACCCAACAATCGGGGCCTTGGCCGCTATACGGTTTAATACCGATATTCTTTTGTCGCCGATTGCATGGTGCGCTTCGTCCGCAATAATTAGGCCGATGTTTTCTGCACCAATCCGATGGAACAGTTTTTCCATCGATTGATATGTAGAAATTATAATATTTTTATCTGTTTGTTTGTGTTTCGCATCAAAAACACTGACCGTATCAATGTTTGCAAATTCCTTTAGTTTTTCTTGGGTCTGTTTGATAAGGCTAAGGCGCGGGACCAAAATTATAACTTTATTTTTATTTAAATCTGCATTATTCGCACGAATTTGATGTATGTATTCACTTGCAAGCAAACAGAACATCACGGTTTTTCCAAATCCAGTTGGCAATTTAAAATAACTGTGCGCGATTTGTTCCACTGGCATTTTCGCCATCGCATCAAAAGCATCGCGTTGCCGATTGCGCAACACATTTTCAGACTGGCATATACTTTGTATGCCGTCGTGCAAAAATTTCGTCCTTGTTAATACATCCATATTTGTTTGCCTGTCTTGTATAGATATAATTATAATACAAAACGCATAAATGTCAATGCGTTTAAATCGAATTTGAAAAAGTTCCCAAAATATGGTAGAATATGATTGAAGTCATATAAAACCAAAAGGATTCAACATGGCGATGATTTACTGTCGTGATTGCGGATATAAACATTCTGATCGCGCACGGGCGTGTCCAAAATGCGGGCGCGTAGTATTTGATGCGGATAAATCTATTATAATTTACCTGGTTTTATTGTGGCTGTTCGGCGTGTTTGGGGCGCACCGATTTTATGCGGGCAAGGTGAGAACGGGACTTGCCATACTTATAATGTTTTTGTTTGGATTGCTGTCTTTTCCGATTTTGCTGGCATTTGCGGGCGCAGGTGCGGATGCATCGGCAATGCTTTTTATGGGTTTGGGTATCATAAGTTTCATGTCGGCGTGCATTTGGGTTTTTGTTGATTTTATTGTCGCGCTATGTAATATCAAACACCCAGAAAAGATTTTCGCAAAAAAATAAAGAAACCCACAATTGTGGGTTTTTCTTACTGATTATCCATCGCCTTTAATAGTATGTCTTTTAGTTCGTTTGGTATCATGCCGGTTGTTGAATATCCGCAATCAACATGGTGCACTTCGCCGGTTACCGCAGACGACAGATCACTAAACAAATACAACGCGGCACCCGACACATCGTCCAAGGTCATATTCCGGCGCAGTGGCGTTTGTTCCGCATTAAGGCGCAGCATGGTTTTAATTCCGCCGACACCACTGGACGCCAGGGTTAAAATCGGGCCGGCACTTATCGCATTGATGCGGATTTTATCACGCCCAAGGTCAGACGCCAAATAACGCACCGATGAATCCAGCGCGGACTTTGCAACACCCATCACATTGTAATTCGGCACGGACTTTTCACCACCGAAATACGTCAATGTTACAATCGAACCGCCGTCCGTCATAAGTTTCGATGCGCGGCGTGTCAAATCAACCAATGAATAAACAGAAATATCCATTGTGTTCTTGAAATTTTCGCGCGTTGTATCGACATAGCGCCCCATCAATTCGTTCTTGTCTGAAAACGCAATCGCGTGCAACATCCCGTCCAAATGCCCCCATTCGCGTTCAATATTTGCGAACAAAGAATCCATCTGTTCATCGTTTTGGACATTGCATTCCTGAACAAACTTTGCGCCGATTGATTCCGCGAGTGGCCGCACACGCTTTTCCAACGCCGGCATAGCATACGGCATCGCGATTTCCGCGCCGTTTTCATGTGCGCGCCGCGCAATGGCCCATGCCATTGACCAGTCGTTCGCAACACCTGTGATTAAAATTTTTTTACCTTTTAATAACATATCTTTTTCCTTTTGTTGTTTGCACGCGGATTGTAGCACCAAGCCACGCAATAGGCAATAGTTTTTTATAGTGTGAGTGGTTAGTGTTAGTGATTAATGAGATGTGAAGAAAACGCCCAATCGGGCGTTTTCTCTGTTAAACAACACTTAGAATCCAAAGACCATACGTTGTTTCGATTGACGTTTCTTTTCGTTACGAACGGCCTCTTCACGCAGACGTTTGCGCTTTGTCGTCGGTTTTTCGTAACGCTGACGTTCCTTGCTTTCGCGATACAGTCCTTCTTTTTGCGATTTACGTTTTGCAACACGTAATGCCTGTTCGACGTTGTTATCACGAACCAAAACTTTTACCATAAACTATTCACCCCCTTTGGCGATGTTTAATGTTTGTTATCTGGGATTCCGTCCGCCTCCGCCTTTGGCTACGGCGAGACACTCAATTTTTTTAATTGTACGCTTCGCGTGCAATAACAAAAATTGGTGGTGGAGCTGATGGGACTCAAACCCACGACCTCCTGAATGCAAATCAGGCGCTCTAATCAACTGAGCTACAACCCCAGAACTCGGTGCGCACATTTTATGCGCATTTCGCCCAAAAGTCAATAAAAAAATCGTAGACCGGAAAAAAGGGGTGCGACATCGCACCCCTTTTATCATTAAAACCATTTCCACGGTTGCAGTAATTTTAGCATACTCATTGCCGTGCGTTTGTCCGCAAATGTGTGGCCACAGCGCGGGCATACGATGAACGGCGCAATCGTTGCCTTGTACCACTTGTTCATAAATGTCCAGATATAAAGCCCCAATGCCCATGCCGCAATTATGAAAATCCAAATCACATAGCCGAAATATTTGTTCACAGTCTTGATAATCGTTTGAACAAACTCTAAATTAGAGTTCGCCAGTTCGCGATAAATCTTGCGTGCGGTCGGCCAACTGGATGGTTCCCACGGATACACATGCTTTACGTCATATTTCGTGAACAGCATCGCAACCGCCGAATCCATTTGGCTTTTAATTGCGGTGTCGATTACTTTATCAACCTCTAACTGCGTAACGCGGGTCAGTTCTTTTTCAACGCCGTCCAATTTTTCATTTACCATTTTCGCGACATTATCGACCTTGTCCACCGCCGCGTTCGCCCGATCCACCGCGCCGTCGGCTTTATCAAGCGCGCTATCCACCGCATCAGTATTGATTCCAAAACGATTGGCAAGACCGGTAAGCCCGCGAACACCAGACGTTTGCTCTTTTACTTTTGCGGTTTGTTCTTTTGCTTTGGCCGTTGTATCGGCAACCTTATTTACCTGATTTTCAACCATCTTTACCTTGTCAATCGCAATCGCGACCGGCTTTTCAAGGTTTATCGCATTTTTAATTCCGTTCAGCATCCGTTCGTATTGTTCCGCAACATTGCGTTGCAAGTCATAGAAAATTGCAACAACGGTCGATTGCTTTATCGAATCAGAATATTTATTTTTGACATGCAACGGAAACCACACAACGAACGCAAGCCACAAAACAGATACAATTAAAAATATGCGTTTTGCGTGCGTGACCACAGATGTTTTCTTGGCGACGGTTTTCGCACCGCCACGGTCAATTACTTCGATTTCTTTTTTCTTTGGCATGTTGAATCCTTTTTCTACGAAAAGATTTTTCAACATTTGAAAAACAAAATCAACAGTTTAGTTTTCAACCGTATAAATTTTTACTTTACGCGTTCAAATAATTTATCTATTGCGGCTAAATTTCCAATTTGTTCTTCACGCAATTTATCCTGTTCAGCTTTGGCGCGACGCGCTTCTTCATTTGCACGCTGTTTAAGACGAATACCATTTAACTGATCATATAATTGTTGAGTTTTGGTATGCAACATGCCATCTTCTGGTGTTATTTTAACCCCAATTGGCGGCACAGAAAACCAAACTGTAAATTCTTCATAAAATGTCCTTATACCGAAAACACTTTCTAAATTATGATCTTGAACTTTTATATTACCAGAGGTGCCATTATGAATCATATCTACTGTATATTCATCCTTGAAGCCGTCTTTGTTGACAGTTTTTTGTAATTTATCAACAACTTGATTTTTATATTCTATGGTGTCCATTTTTATTCTCCTATATAGTTTTTTATAAATTCTTTCTTAAACTCTGCGAAACGGCCCTGCTCTATGCTTTCGCGGATACCCTGCATCAGGTCTTGATAGAACCAAAGGTTATGTCCCGTAAGCAGGGTTGCACCCAAAATTTCGTTGCACTTGATAAGGTGGTGCAAATACGCGCGCGAAAGTTTGCACGCGGGGCAACCGCATTTATCGTCCAGTGGTGCATCATCTTCGCGATATTTCGCGTTGCGCATATTCATTGTGCCGTGTCGCGTGAACGCCATCGCCGTGCGACCCGCGCGTGTCGGCATAACGCAATCGAACATATCGACACCGCGTTCCACCGCGCCCAGTATATCCAGTGGTGTTCCAACGCCCATCAAATACCGCGGTTTGTCGGTTGGCAACATCGGCGCGACGGTCGATATCATATCGAACATAACGCTTTGCGGTTCCCCAACCGCCAGTCCGCCAATCGCATACCCGTCAAACCCAATCGCGATCAGTTCCCGCGCGGACTTTTCGCGCAGGTCGGGATAATCCGCACCTTGGACAATGCCGAAAATTCCGTAACCCGGACGGTCAATAAACGCGGCCTTGCTACGCGCCGCCCATCGCGTCACCATATCAACATTTTTTTCCGCGCGTTTTCTGTCGGTCGGCAAATGCAGACATTCGTCCAAAACCATTGTGATATTGGAATCCAATTGATGCTGAATATGCACAGAATCTTCGGGCCGTAGGAAATGTTTAATTCCGCCGTCAATGTGCGAAGTGAATTCTACGCCCTCTTCCCGCATCTTTACCAGGTTCGAAAGCGACATAACCTGGAAACCGCCGCTATCCGTCAAAATCGGGCCGTGCCAACCACTGAATTTATGCAGGCCACCCATCTTTTCCACCAAGTCACCGCCGGGCCGCATCATAAGGTGATATGTATTGCCCAAAATCACTTCTGTTCCGGTCGCGCGAACCTGATCCATCGTCAACGCCTTGACCGTTGCCGCCGTACCAACCGCCATAAACGCCGGCGTTTGAAAAATTCCATGCGCGGTTTCAACACTGCCACGCCGCGCATTTCCATCCGTTGCTAAAAGACAAAATTTCAGTGACATTTTTCCATCCACCTTTGTGTTAAAAACCTGTCTGCAACGCTGATATTATCATATCTCCAACTTTGCCTTACCATCTGTTCATGACCAATATAATAATATATAAATGCCTGAATGCCAATCGGCAATTCCGGGTCATCCATAAAACCCAATAACCAATCGCGTTGAAATTTAAACAATGGCGCTATTGATACATCACGACAATCTATACCCGCGGATTTACCAGACACCAATCTGTATAATTTATGTGTTTGCATTTTGGTTTCAATATATTTTATCTCTTTATCATCAAACCATATTCCCAGATACTGTGCCACACCAAATATCGTCTCGTGAAAACGATTTTGCAAATCAACAAGTTGTGTTTTTGTGAGATTTTTAGGATTTATCATTTCTATATAACCCTTTACTTAAAATTATCTTTCCAAATTTGTGCTAAATCGCCATCGAATTTTGGTCCGTGGGTTATTATTGACATTGGCCCATCATATATTCCGCGTGTATATTTCATAACATCTTCGCATGTGATGGAATCCGCCATTTCACAATCATGATAGAAATCATGCGCAATATTAAAATACCCCCAATCAAGGACATTTCGCCGACACCGTTCATAATTATTTTCCAAAAAGTTTGCACGACTTAATTTGCTAAGGTTTCTGTCTTTACGCAAATCATCTTCGGTGACACCCGACACATAAACATCATGTGCGACCTTGGCAATCAGTGCGACAACACGCGCAACATTTTCCGGTGCTGTTTCGGTATATGGACCACACACAGGCGAAAATATATCGCCACGATTTGAAAAACCACAACCGTAAACCAAACCATTGTCATTCCGCAGGACATCTTGCATTTTTTCACGCAATTTATGTTCAAATTTGCCGACACATGTGTCTTGGTATTTATTTTCCAATGTCGCCGACCATAAACACGGGAACAGAATTTCGATAACAACATTTTTTAGTTCCGGTATTTCATTATGTGCAACACATGCACTATATTGCCAATGGCGTTTTCTTTCTACATCATGTGTTGGCAAGAAATTGAAACGATCTTCCAATTTTTTTAACAATTCATTTTTGTTTTCTATTTTTCCAGAAATACATATCAGGCAATTTTTTGCCGATATACGGCGCGACGCAAATTCCATCATTTGTTTGCGCGTAAAAGATTTAATATTTTCTGGATTACCAAGTGTCATTTCACCATTTGGGACTTCTATGTTATACAACTTTTTTTCCACAAACATTCTTTGTTTAACACCATTTTTGGCCAAAGAACGGCGCAATTCATCCAATATAACACCACGTTCGTTTTCAATCATATTGGCATCAAACAAAGAATTTTGTAATCTGTCCGCCCAAAAATCTAACAGCACCCAAAGGTTTTCTGATACTATACGTCCAACAAATTTTAAATAATCCAAACTGGTCATTGCATTACAACTGCCACTGTTATCGGCAATATAATCTTTGCCGGCGCGCACGGTTGGAAAACGGGGTGTTCCCTTGCAAAATATATGTTCACAGAAATGTGTGATGCCGTATTCATGTGGTTGTTCATCACCACTGCCGGTTTTGAAACAGATACATACTTCATCCGTTGCTACATCCATCGGATCAAGGATTACTGTTACGCCGTTTGATAATTTATGCAGCGTTGGTTCAAATTTCATCCTGATCCTCCTTTCTAAACAGCAAACAACAATCGCCATAACTGAAAAACCGATATTTTTCGGCGACGGCGTGGGCGTATGCGGCCTTCATTTCGGCGAGTCCCGAAAACGCAGACACCAACATAAACAGTGTTGACTTCGGCAAATGGAAATTCGTCAGCAACACATCAACCACGCGGAATTTATATCCCGGCGTAATAAAAATATCCGTCGTGCCACAGAACGGTGCGATACGCGCAAGTTCCCCTCCTGCGGAGGGGTGGCGGGTAGCACCCGCCGGGGTGGTTTTTAACCCCAACGCGGCACTCTCCAGCGTTCGCAATGACGTTGTGCCTACGGCAATTACGCGCGTGGCGGCGTTTATTATGTCGACTTGCTCCGGCGTGATTTGGCACCATTCGCTGTGCATTTTATGTTCAGAAAGATTTTCGGTCTTTACCGGCATCCAAGTTCCCGCGCCTACGTGCAGTGTTATCTTTACGATTTTTGCGCCACGCGCCTCTATTTCCGCCATCAATTCATCGGTAAAGTGCAACCCAGCCGTCGGTGCCGCCATCGACCCAAGCGGGTCAGCATAGACTGTTTGATATCGCGTTTGATCGGCGATTTCGGCATCGCGCTTCATATACGGTGGTAGCGGCATTTTGCCAACGCGATTCAAGACATCAAAAACATTATCGCAATTAAAGCGCAACAAAAGCCCGCTTTCATCGTCTTTGTCCATTACCGTGATTGTTGTGCCGTCCGCCATAGTTAGCGTGTCGCCGATATTTATTTTGTTGAACTTTTTACAAAGCCCCCACCAATGATGACTATCGACCGCGGTGTGCAGTGTGATTTCATGACCGTCCGCATCAAAGCGCGCCGGAATTACCCGCGAATTGTTAAACACGACAACATCGCCGGGCCGCAGATAATCCAAAAAATCACGGATATGTTTGTCAGAGAGGGCGGGTTCCCCTCCTGTGGAGGGGTGGCACGAAGTGCCGGGGTGGTTAGAGAGCCAGAGAAAAATACCATGTGGATTTTTCAACACGTCCGCAGCAGAAACATGTATCACGTTAAGGTGCAATGATTTCAAATATTCATCACGCGCTTTGTCATATTCGATTTTAAAGTCGTGCGTTTTGTCATCTATTTCGATTACCAAAAACTTTGATGCGCAGAAAAAATCAACTATGTAATTTCCAATTATTTTTTGCCTATCAAAATCAAGGCCATTTAACTTTTTGTTTTTTATCTCGTTCCAGAGTAAAGCCTCTGGCAAACTGCCCGCATGGCGCAGTTCACTGGCGCGTTGTTTTAGGTTTGAATTAAACGGTAATGTGCGGTAATTTACGGTGTCTCTGACCACCCCGCCCTGCGGGCACCCCTCCAACGGAGGGGAACTTTGCACCACCAACATACGCGATGCATCACGGCGCGCAAGTGGATGCGACGCAATAAGTTCCGGTGGCAATTCAAAATCAAAATCCGATGTATGCAGCATTTATTTTTTAAACTCTAAACCTTGGTCGGTGTAATTTTCGGCGGTATTTTCCCAATCCGGTTCAACGCGCACGAACAAGTGCAACCGCGCGTTCACGCCCCATTGATCTTGGATATCGTGCCGCGCCGCCGTTCCAATTTTCTTCAGTTGCGCCCCCCCACGACCAATTATAATCTTTTTGTGCGCATCACTTTGCACAACGATTTTCTGATATATATCCAACACGCCTTCGGAATCGACATCAACGCGCTCTGTTACGACATTTATGTGATACGGCAATTCTTGGTGGATATAGCGATAAACCTTTTCCCGCGTCAATTCCGCAAGGTACAAATTATCCGGCACATCGATGCTATCGGCCGCATCAAACAAATAAGGTGATTCCGGCATTACCGCGGCCATCGCCCCCAACATTTCCGCAACGCCATCATTTTTTATTGCCGAAATCATAAAGATTTCACGAAAATCGGCCATTTCATTTAGTTCTGCAGCAATCGGCAACAAATCAGATTTCTTTACCGCATCAGTTTTATTCAATGCCACAAACAGGTTTTTATGTTCGCGGATTTTTCCAATAATTTCGCGCACTGTATCGGTAATCCCCTTGGTCGCATCAATAATCAACAAAACCGCATCCGCATCGGAAAGCGCCGTCATTGCCGCCGAAACCATTGCGCGGTCTAATCTCCGATTTGGCCTAAAAATCCCAGGCGTATCGACAAAAATCAACTGACGCGCCCCAACCATTTTAACAGCACGCAGGTTCGTTCGCGTGGTTTGCACCTTGTGCGAAACGATTGAAACCTTGCGCCCCATGATTTGATTCAATAGGGTGCTTTTGCCGGCGTTCGTCGGTCCAACAATTGCGATAAATCCAGAATATGTCTTGCTCATATCGTAAACAATACCACACATATTTCAAAAGTGAACAAAAAAAATCCCCACTTCGCAACGGGGATTTTTAGGAGGTACACAAGCAAACTTTTTAGATGCTATCGGCATTTACCCAGCGACCGTTCTTTAACAGACCCGGTGCCATGCCTTCGCCATTACGCAATGCATCAATCACACGACGCGCGCCAGCCGCATCAAGATTTACAATACGAACCTTGTACATATCGCCTTCTTTCACAACAATCGCGTCACCGTAGTTGCGCATTTTTTGTAATAATGTGTTCGCGCTATCTTCGGCATAAAACGCTGCAACCTGGACACTGTAATCTCCCGTTGCGACCGGTGTCGGTGCCGGGACCGTTGCAACCTCTGCCGATTGTTGCGGTTTTACAACTGGTTCTGTTGCCGGAGCCGATGTAGGCGTTTTACCGACCGTTGCAGTTTTCACCAACATCGTTGGTTCCGGTAATACTTGAATCTGAACCTTGGCTTGATTAGCAATCCCTATCTTTTCCGCCGCCGCCGCAGACAAATCTACAACTCTTGTGTTTACAAATGGACCACGATTATTTATACGAACAACAACCGATTCACCGTTTTCAAGATTTGTAACCTTGGCAATTGTGGGAAGTGGCAAAGTTTTACTTGTCGCCAACATTTGATTCATGTTGTATGTTTCGCCATTACTGGTTTTCGTACCGTTTAATTCCGCCGGTATTATGCCCGCCATACCAACCTGATTATACGTAAAATCTTCAACAGGTATGTATTGTGTATCTTCAACCTTGTACGCATTACCGATATAATAACGTGGTGCTGCGGCAAGCAGATACGAATCGTCGTTTACCGGTGCCGGCTTTGTTTCGGTGTTAAGTGTTTCTTCACCGATACCATCCGAACCGTAATCCGAACCGCCATTTGTTTGTGATAAATCGGCGCAACCCGCAACCAGTGCCGTTAACACCGCCAAAGATACCAATTTTTTCATTGATGACTCCTTACATTCTTTATGCGCATATTATACCATATAAAAAAGGTGGTTTCAACTTTATTTTTTTATATTTTGCGATTTATCAAAAACGCAATCGGCATATAGATAATTCCATAACCTGCAATCGCAAGACCAAGTGCAAAAATACTGGTTATCGGAACAAACCAAAGTCCCACACCAAGCGCCGCTGCAAACAAACCAAACACAGCAATTGCCCGAACCGTTCGACCATCAATTTTGGTAAGGCCGCGCCGCCGGCATGCGCGCGACAACAGGTAATTTTTCACATAACCACTGACCACCACACCAATCGGAATCGCCAAATACCCAACGAACCAGAATAGCCCCAAATATATTGCCGATGCAACACCAAGTGAAATGATACTTGTTTTAACCGGGGTTTTGACATCCTGGGATGCATAAAGGGTTTTGCTGTAAATCTGACTAACCAGCATGGCGGGCAAAACAAAAATCTGAATCATTATCGCGATTGCGACCGCGTGTGTGGAATGCGCCGTCCATGCTCCGTATTCAAACAAATACTTTATTATCGGTTCAGCCAACACAAACAGACCCGCAACGCACGGCATTATCAGCATCATTGATTGGCGCATCGAAGAATTTTGCTGGATATGAACACTGCGCATATTCTTTTCCGCGAGGGCGTTTGATATTGACGACATTAAAACCGTGCCGACCGCAAGGCCAATCATCGCAAACGGCAACTGCACAATTCTATCGGAATAATAAAGCCACGACACCGCGCCACTTTCGAAACTTGCCACCAATGTTCCAAGAATAATTGTTATTTGATAAAAACCATTTCCAATTAAACTTACGCCAAAGCGTTTGAACATTGTCTTTATCGCCGGTGTCCATCGCGGTATAACAAGACGCAGGCCGAAATGTTTATGCCGTATGCGCGCCAGTAAAACCAAACACTGAATTATTCCGGACAACACGACCGTCCCCGCCATTATGTAAAGGACCGTGTCCGATGCGCCAATATGCATTGAAAACAGCAGTGCGCCAATAAGCATTATGTTCAACAGCACCGGCATAAACGCCGCAAGCATAAAGCGTGAGAAAGCGTTCAAAACCGCCGACAAAAACGCCGCCGCACAAATAAAGATTACATAGAAAAACATTATGCGCGATATGATGACGGTCATTTCCATTTTACCCGGCACGTCTGCAAATCCAGGGGCCAAACCCCACACGACCAGTGGCATAAAGATTTCAAAAACAATTGTTATGCCAAGCAATACGACCGCCAGCCACGAAAAAACATTTTTCGCAAAAGATTCATCATGCCTGGAATCCGCATACATCGGAATAAAGATTGCGGACAAAGCACCTTCGCCCAGCAAATCACGAAATAAATTTGGTAATTTGAACGCGGCCAAAAATATATCCGAAAGCCGCCCTGCCCCCAAAACACGCGCAATCAGCATGTCGCGAACAAACCCAAATATGCGACTTATTCCCGTCATAAGACCAACGCCGAAAATATGTTTGCCAAGTTTCATAGTTTGGATTATACTAAACACGAATAACCAAAATCAAGACAGGAATAAAAACAAATGAAAAAATTATTTTTGCCACTTTTGTTATGCGTCGCCGTTGCCGGGTGCAGCAGTGATGCCGAAAAAATCATAAACAACAAGCCGATTGCCGAACTGTATGATGACGCTTACGGCGAATTCGAAAAGAAAAACTATGACGATGCGGCCGAAAAGTTTCAAATGGTTGAAACGCAATATCCGGCCAGCAGTTGGTCGGCCGATGCGTTGATTATGGCGGCGTATTCGCAATATTTGGACGATGATTTTCCGGGCGCAATCCTTACCGCCGACCGTTTTATGCGGTTTCACCCGGGACATAAAGATGTGCCGTATGTCCTTTACCTGCGTGGCATGTGCTATTATCGCCAGGTTAGCGATGTTCGCCGCGAACCCGGTATGTCGGTCTATGCGTTGCAACAGTTTCAGCAAATTGTTGACCGATTTCCGCGGTCGCCTTATGCAGAAAACGCCAAGAATAAAATCAATATCCTAAAAAACTATATCGCGGGCAAGGTCATGTATTCCGCACGAAATGATATGCGTAAAGAAAACTGGGCAAGTGCGATTACAAAGTTCCAATCTGTTATAACCGATGCGCCCGAAACCGTTATGCCCGAAGAAGCAATGTATAGATTGACCGAGGCGTATACCGCAATCGGCCTGCCGGAACAGGCAGATGGGTATGCCGAAATGTTAAAACTAAACTTTCCGGACGGTAAATGGGCGAAAAAACTGAAAGATAAATAATCGATGAAAAATCTTACTGATAAAGATATTGCAGAAATGATTGATGCGGATTTTTCGCCGGATGATTCCGTGACGCGGCGGCGGGTGCAAACAGAATTGCATTTATCTACGCGAATACCTGCGCCTGTGCATGTTCCCGAACACGCGACACTTGATTTACATATGAAGACAATCGAACAATCGTGGGAAAGTATCATGGAACTTGCGCTGTCTGGCGTAAAAACGGCAACGATTATTACCGGCGCAAGTGGGGTACTCAAAATCAAATTCCAGGAATGGGTGCGCGAAAGTTTGCTGTCGCCGTATATAGTTTCTTGCACGCCGTTGAATAACGGCAGTTTCGCGGTCAAATTCCGCAAATTGAACAATGACTAGTGACACATTTCGTGTTCTGGTTCCATAAATTTACGCGGGTTTACAGGCTGGTTCCCTTCGCTTGTTATTTTTTGAACGGCGTAATGTAAATGCGGACCGGTGGTGGGACCTGTGTTACCAGTATAACCAATAAGGCAACCAGCCGAAACGTTATCACCACGCGACACCAATACTTCGTTTAGATGGCAATACTGGGTGCGATAGTTGCTTGGGTGCTTTATGATTATTCCATTACCGCAAGACGCGTTCATGTTAAAGACCGTTACAACTGTCCCGTTTGCCGGTGCATAAAGTGGTGTTCCGATTTTTGCGCGCAAATCAATACCATGATGAACCTTGGTCGTTTTATACCAAGACATTTTTCTTTGTACACCATAATCAGATGATATACATGTTACATAACCCAATGGGGATTTTGACGGCAAATCTGTATTACCAAAATTTTGATTCTGAACAGAGCACTGTTTATATTCGCCAGGAAATTCGGTTTTCGCTGGACGATTATCTTCTGGAAATTCAATTGGTTTTGATGGCGGAACCAAAGCACCGTCTTCGGTTTTGGTATATCCATAGTCTTCTTCTAATTCTTTATCCACAAACGCGTTCCAACGTTCCATCGCAGCGATTTGATCTTCAAGTTTCATTTTTACATAAGAACATCCCGAAATACAATTTCCATCTTCATCATATTCGCTTTCGTATGGTGCATATCCGGCGGCATCCAGTGCCATGCGGTCAACAAAAGATAAATCAGACGCGGTCTTTGGAAATTCCATCGGCACAAGGAAACCGGCGTGTGTCGCCGTGTGCGCAAATATCACAAAAATTATTCCCCACCTCATCATGTATGTATTTTATCATATTTGGTGGTTAGTGCAAGTGTTAGTGGTTAGTGAAAAATTTATTGAATTGTGTGGACATATTTCGGTATGATTGTGGTATGAAAAGAATCCAAACTGTTTATGACCATATACGCGCAAACAATATAAAAACCGCAGTGTTGGTGGTGCTGTTTCCTGTTATTTTTATAGTGCTAGTATTCCTGTGCGTTTGGTGTGTTCAGCCTTTGGCCGATGCGATAAATACGACGACGATGGTGGCGGTGCCAACCGTCGTGGTGTGCGCCGTTTGGATGCTGATATCATGGGCGTTTGGGGATTCGATGATGCTTTCCATGGCGGGCGCAAAGCAGATAAGCGACACCGACCCGAATTATCGCTATGTCTATAAATCAGTGGAAAATGTCGCGCTGGCGGCCGGGTTGCCCACACCACGGGTTTATGTTATCGAAGACGGTGGCCTTAACGCCTTTGCAACCGGCCGCGGGCCGCGCGATGCGACGGTTGCCCTGACGCGTGGGATTATTGAAAAGTTGGACCGGCCGGAACTGGAAGGTGTAATCGCCCACGAAATGGCGCACATCGGCAATCGCGATATACGTCTTGATATGTTCATCATTACTGGCATTGGCGTTACGGTCTTTATCGCGGATTTGTTGGCGCGAAATATGATATATGCGCGCCCGCGCGATGACGATAAAAACAACAGCGCGGCGGTGATAATGATGGTTTGGCTAGCGTTCACAATCTTTAATGTTGCCGTCACGCCGATTTTGCACATGGCGATTTCGCGCCGGCGGGAATATGCGGCGGATGCAACCGGCGCATATATTACCAGGAATCCGCGGGCACTCGCGGGCGCGCTGCGCAAGATATCCGAAAATCCGGTTGTGAAAAAACTGGATCGGCAATCAACAATGGCATCGGTGTGCATTGCAAACCCAATGCGGACGCGCGCGTTTATGTCTGAAATCCTTGCCACACACCCACCGATTAAGGAAAGAATTCGACGGTTGGAAAGTATGTAGTTGATAGTGTTAGTGGTTAGTGGTTAAGTATTCTCTGGAATAATCGCGCGATTACGACCTAATTCCAGACGCTACTAACCACTACCCACTTACACTAACCACTAATTAAATCTTTTTTCTTGCAATCGGGATATTTTGGTATAGAATAATACGCGTTGCACCCATAGCTCAACTGGATAAAGCGTCTGACTACGGATCAGAAGACTGAGGGTTCGAATCCTTCTGGGTGCGCCACGAATTCAAAAACGCCCGTCTGGGCGTTTTTTAATTCGTTTTGCACCAAAAGGAACGAACCCGGCAGAGTTGCGAAGCAACGAAGGGTTCGAAACCAAGTAGATTTTGCAAACGAAGTGCAGCGAAATCGTCACGGGTTGCGCGCAGCCGACACATAGTGTCGTGCGAGCGACACGATAGTTGACGAGAACAAGCAATGCGCAGTTCGAGTCTTACGTGTGGTGAGCAACGCGAACAATCCTTCTGGATGCGGCAATATTTTCGGTGTATTGACTTTTCAAATAAAATGTATTATAATTAGTGGCGTGAATACGCAAGTTGCATTTTGTTCTTTAGTTTGGTGGCTGTAACCACAGCCAGTATTTTCTATACCCATTATATTTTTTCAATACGATTTTAGTTTAATCACAAACAAAGGATTTTTATTATGAAAAACAATGAACAAAAGGTTATGTTAACCGGTGTGCGGCCCAGTGGAAACCTGACCCTTGGCAACTATCTGGGCGCCATCAAAAATTTTGTAACGCGTCAGAGTCATTATAAAAGTTATATCTTTGTGGCGGACTTGCATGCGATAACATCGCCCCGCGACCCGGCGGAATTGCGGATTGCGGTCAATGACTGTATAGCCATGTATTTGGCGTGCGGTGTTGACCCAGAACAAACAATTGTATTTCGGCAAAGCGATGTTTTGGAACATGGCATTCTGGGCTTTATAATGACATTTCAAACGCATATGGGCGAATTGTCGCGTATGACCCAGTTCAAATTGAAATCGCAAAATGTGGGAAAAAACGGAATTGATACGGGGCTGTTTGTGTATCCGCCGTTGATGTCTGCTGATATCTTGCTATATAACACAGATATGGTGCCGGTGGGTCTAGACCAGCAACAGCATGTGGAACTAACACGTGATTTAGCACAAAGATTCAACAAGCGATATGGCGACACATTTAATGAACCAGATGTCTATATCGCGCCCGTTGGAAACAAGATATTGAATCTGCAAAACCCGACCGAAAAGATGAATAAATCGGATGGCCCGAACCCAGGGACAATCTTTTTGATGGACGATTTGAAATTGGTTCGCAAAAAGATAATGTCGGCGGTCACAGATAGTGAATCTGTGGTGCGGTTTGATGAAGAGAATAAACCCGGCATTTCAAATTTGATAAGCATACTGGCCGCGACAACCGGCGAAAGTATAGAAAGCATAGAAAAACGCTTTACTGGGCGCGGATATGGTGATTTCAAGCGAGAAGTTGCAGATGCGGTCTGTGATTTGATTGGCAATATTCAAACAAAATACCAACAATTCAAGAATCCGGAAGTATTGAACAAGATTCTTGATGATGGCGCAGGAAAAGCCCGCGTAGTTGCATCAGAAACTCTGAACCACGTTAAACTTGCGCTTGGGTTAAGATAAATCAATACAAAAAAGGAATATATTATGTTGAAGCAATACACAGAACAAGAAATAATTAACATGGCGAACGAATGTTTCCCAAGATGTAACGGTTGTGATAGATGTGAACCGGTGCCAGGTCGTTATTCAATTTCCCCCGAACCGACTTATGTCTACGGTCCAGAACCTAAAAAATTATTTGATTATGTCAACTTTTGTTATTATGCATGCAAATTACCATTTGCTACTGAACGATACTGCGTATTTTTTGGGTCAAAAGAAAACGCGGACAACGCAAAAGTCGATTTGTTTCTATCTTTGACCAGTAATAATGTAAAAAGACGATAAACAAAAAGCCCCAAAGTAAACCGTTGGGGCTTTGTCTTTCTTTTAATTTTGCGAATTTTCCACTGTATCCGTTGTCACCGGTTCGGCGGGTGTTGTGTCACCGGTCGCGTCGGGTGCGGGGGTTGGTTCGTTTGCCAATTCGTCCGCCGCAAGTTCCGTGCGAAGTTCGCTTTGTGTATTACTTGCGGTTTTGGACGACACAATCGCCAATGCCGCGCACAACACGAAAAAGATTATTGCAAGCCACGTTGTCAATTTCGTCAGAAAATTTCCCGCCGCCGCACCGGTCAGTGCGCCACCGAACATAGATGCCGCGGACGAACCGGACATACCACTGCCCTCAGACTTTTGCAGCAAAATTATTCCGGTCATAAATACCGCAACGATTATCAGTAATACCAATAAAATTGAAAACATTTTTTATCCTTTTATTTTTTGCAACATTTTAATCATCATTTTTCTTGGCCGCAAGTATTTTCAACAATTCCGCGGCGGCGGCGGAACCCGCGGCCTTTTTAGATGGTCCATCACCACTTGCACTTTCGCCCATGGCGGTGACCGTCACGGTGAACACCGGGCTGTGGTCTTCGCCGGTTTTCTCGGTATCCGTATAGACCGGCAGTGCGCCATCGGCATTTTTCTGCACAAATTCTTGGAGCATCGTTTTTGGGTCCTTTGGTGGGCGCAGTTCCGCGGCGGCCAAATCATGCCAAATGCCGCACACAAAGCGTTGCGCATTATCAAAACCACCGTCAAAGAATATTGCACCGATTACCGCCTCCATCGCATTGGCCACCATGTGGCGCGTGCGGCCGGCGGTCATGTGGCTGTGCCGAACTTCTTTATGCAAATCAAAAGATCGTGCGACATCCGCCAATGTTTCCGTTGATACCAGCGACGCAAAGCGCCGCGCAAGTTCGCCTTCGTTTTCGTTCGGATACATCGCGTAAAGCATGGCCGCAACACTTAGTCCCAATACGCGGTCGCCCACGAATTCCAAACGTTCGTTGTTATGACGACTATTCACGCCGCGTTGCGTCAGCGCAAGTTCCAAAAGTGATTTGTCCTTGAATTTGTAATTTAATTTCATCTTTATTTTATGCCTTTGCCAAATCTGTTCCACCGCATTTTAGCATTCCAATTCCAAAATGCAACCATTGGCGACGCATAATTATGCGAATACCACACGAACCACACGCGCCCTAGCATATTTTCAACCGGAACAAAGCCGACATCGGCGCGGCTATCGTTGCTGTTGTCGCGGTTGTCGCCCATAAAGAACAAGTGATTTTCAGGCACCAAGAACTCCATCGTGTTGTCCATCGGGCCGTTATCAGTATATTCAATTATGCTGTGTTCAACGCCGTTCGGCAAAACCTCGGTATATTCCGTAGCCGGGAAAACGCCGCAAAGGCCCGGCGTAGTGCGGCATACGTGGTCGCCCTTGTATTCGATTGTGTAATTAAAGTTCGCCGGCGCACCATCGACATAAATCTTGTTCCCGCGCACCTGCATATTTTCATAGTAATAACCGGTGCTGCGCAGGGAACGTGGCAGAACCGCAACGACATAGGGCCGCGGGTCACGCCGTTCAACCATTTCGCCATTGATATAAAGCCGACCATCCTTCATTTGAATTACATCACCCGGCAATCCAATCAGGCGTTTTACATAGTCCAGCGATTCATTCTTTGGATTACGAAACACGATAACATCGCCGACCTTTGGCATAGTTTTGAAAATCCGCCCGTTCCACAAGTGCCAAGAGCCAAATGGGAACGAATACCGCGAATACCCGTATGACCACTTTGTGATAAAAATATGGTCACCGATGTGCAGTGTCGGTATCATCGAACCCGATGGGATATTAAAAGGTTCAAGAAACAAACTGCGGAACACAATGGCGATAAGAATTCCGTAAAACAGTGTATCAAACCATTCGCGCAGACGATTTTTGGGCTTTTTTATCATTTTCTTTCCTTTCTTTGGCAATTTCGTGATTTGCATTTTAGGACTTGAATTCAATTATGGCAAGTATATAATACAAAAACCATGATTTCTTTGGCTTCTATTATCTTTAACGGAATGGACGCGACAAAAATTGATGTCCAGGTGCAAATTTCTGCGGGACTTGGGAAACCTGATTTTAGGATTATCGGGCTTGCCGACCGCGCGGTCAAAGAATCTGCGGAACGCATTGTAAATGTGCTTTCGGCGTTGGGGCTGCAATTGCCGCCAAAGCGGTTGACCGTGAACCTTTCGCCGGCGGATGTGGAAAAAAGTGGCGCGCATTTTGATTTGCCAATACTTTGCGGAATTCTTTGCGCGTTCGATATTTTGCCCGAAGATAAACTATCGAAATACATTATTATTGGCGAAGTTGGCCTGAACGGCGCTGTCGCCAAAACAAACGGTGTCTTGGCGGCGGGTGTGTGGGCCAAGAAAAATGGCTTTGGCATAATATGCCCCGGCGATCAAGGGGCCGAAGCGCGCTGGGCCGGGCAAAACGATGTGCTTGCGCCGTTTCATGTTTTGGAACTTATCAATCATTTTAATGGGAAAAATCCGCTGTTGTTACCGGATTTGCCGGCCACGCATAACGAAACCGCGAATACCGGCGCAGACATGGCCGAAGTGCACGGCCAGGCGGCGGCGAAACGAGCATTGGAAATTGCGGCAGCGGGCGGGCATGCGATGCTGATGGTCGGGCCACCGGGGTCGGGAAAAACTATGCTTGCTTCACGGCTACCCACGATTATGCCGGAAATGACCGCCGATGAAGTTTTGGAAACATCAATAATTTACTCCATCGCGGGAAAGTTAGATAATAAAACACTGATGTCGCGCCGCCCGTTCCGCAGTGTGCATCATACTTCAAGTCCGGTTTCACTTGCGGGTGGTGGTTCGGATGCGCGGCCTGGCGAAATATCACTTGCGCACAATGGCGTTTTGTTTTTGGACGAATTGCCAGAATTTAATCGCGCGACACTGGAAATCTTGCGCCAGCCAATGGAATCAGGCAAGATTATGATTTCCCGTGCAAAACGCAACGCGACGTATCCTGCGCGATTTCAACTTATTGCCGCGATGAATCCGTGTCCGTGCGGGCATTTGGGCAACGCCGCCCTGGCCTGTTCCCGCGCCCCAAGATGTGCCGAGGCGTATCAGAATAAGATTTCGGGGCCACTGCTTGACCGTATTGATTTGCATGTTGATGTTGACCCGGTAAATCCGTGGGAAATGAAAAGTAATACCCCATCGGAATCCAGTGCGACAATCCGCGCCCGCGTTGTTGCCGCCCGCGCACGCCAAATCGCGCGCCAGGGTTATGTGAACGCGTTGCTGGACGGGGCGGATTTGGAAAAATATATTATTTTAAGTGATGAACTTACCGCTTTTTTGAATAACGCGGCGGAAAAGATGGGAATGTCGGCGCGCGGATATAATCGTATAAAGCGAATTGCCCGAACGATTGCCGACCTGCGTGGGGCCGAACATATCACAATGGATGATTTGGCCGAAGCGATTTCGTATCGTCCCATAAACCGTGGTAAATATGGCGTAAAACTTAAAAACTAAAATTCAACGCGCAGACCAAACATAACATTTGCGTATATCAAATTTTTCGCACTGAACCAATCAAGTCTACGTGTATCATCGGAATTTACCAGCGTGTACTTTACCTTTGGCAAATATGACGCACGCAAACCAAAATCAATGAACAAATTTTCATTTATACCATACGAAAAACCAAGCGCCGCAACACCCGCAACATTTGTTGTATTTGTGGTTGAACGATTGAATTGAAGGACACCGTTCCCATTTACTGTTCCAAAGTTAGTTAGATCTTCGACCTCTGATAAATCGCCCCATGGATCGGCAAGGTTCATTACTGTTTGAGTATCAGCATAACCGAACCCAAGTCCAATATACGGTACCATCGTGCGAATCGGTTTTTGTAATCCATCAAAGAAATCGTAAAATGCCATTATACTGATGATATCAGTGGTCATTGTGGATTGAACACTGCCGCTATCTATATGGACGGAATATCCTTCGGAAAGAGGCATATTTCCAGAAAATAGTGGAGATTTATTATAATCAACCTTGCTAAAATGGTCCCACCCCAGTTCCAGACGCCACTGTGGTGTGTCAGGTAAAATCCAACCTATACTCGCCCCCGCGGAAAAACCAACCTCCATCAAACGCTCTGCGTCCAGTGATCCAAGCGACCCGGTCCCGGCATATTCAGCATTGGAATAAGAACCGCATCCCCCCGTTGCATCGGTTGGAAAAACCGCACCCGTGTCGGGGTCAACGCAATACGAATACACAACAGATCCGACCTCGTTCTTTATTTTGGAAATTGCAAAAGATGCCCCGCCACGAAATGATACCGAAACGCGAGAACCGTCATCATTACTTGGGTAACCATAACCATCATTGTATTGCCAATTTGCAAACGCCGAACCCGCGCAAAGCCCGCATAAAATGGCGACAAAAGATAAAATCCTACTTCTCATGATGACAACATTATATCATAAATTTTTGTGATAATAAACATAAAAGTTTTAGTGTAAGTGATTAGTGGTTAGGGTTGGTGGAGAGAAAAAACATGGGGCAGCGCCCCATGTTTTTATTCGTATTTTTTACCCCTATCACGCCATCCAAAACGTCGTCTCATTCTTTCTCCTAATCTTTCCAACCCTTCGCCAATAATTCCCCTTGGTGGGCGATAGTCGGGCGATTCTACTTCACGAAGGAAGCGCGAAAGTATTCCTGATTTTGCACTCCATGATCCACCGTTACCATATGGCGACCATACCATAAAATTATCTTTTGTTTTCGCGCTTGCACTGACAATATCCAAAATTTTGTTTGGATCAACCTGTTCCACTGCATCGACACCACCAACAAAACCCCTATATCCAGCGTCCCTGCGCGCACTTGAAGCCACAAGGTCTTTATAATTTCTTATATCGCCGATACGGGTATTTAACGCATCAATGATATCGTCAAGTTCTTCGGAATCGGCATAATCACTTGGATTTATATACCAACGCCCCTTAGAATCAAGCGTTAAAACCGGACGCCAAACACCAGTATTACCCGTTACCCCATATTCATTCCCGTTTGCAAGGTAAAATGGTATGCGCAATCCATCAACATCAACAATAACCATTGCGCGATTTTCGTTTTGCGTAAATGGGTTATTTTGTCCCGTGATATCAATCAATTTTACCGGCACGCCACGTATTTCTGTAATCGGCGTAGAAATAATATCCGGACAATGCGCCAATCTTACCAATGATTCCGGCACATCGTGCACCCCATCAACGTCATGTTTAGCCTTGTACACCGCGGTTTCAAGAACCGTTCCAAGATTATTTTCTTTAACTAGTGGTTCAATCGGTTTTGGTGCTTCAACACGTTTTTCAGCAGGTTTTTGGTCATGTTCAGAAACCTGTCGTGCATTGGCCTGTTTTAATATACTTTTGACATCAACATGCGGCACTGTGTGATTACCAATATCAAAGCGTTTTTCACGATTATACCGACTTTCAAATTCTGGTTTTTCGTGTTCAAATGTGAACGGCTCTGGCAACACATCAACTTTTTGCTTTTCTGTTTCCAAAATTTGCTTTTCTCTTGGTTGTTCGCGCATCGGCATCACAAAAACATCACGTTTTTGTTCTTGTCTTTCCATTTCGCGCTGTGCGACCTCTGCCTGTTTTTGTTCAAATCTTCCAAGTTTCGGTGTCGCAAACCGAAGGTTTGAATCATTCAACGAAGCCTCACCACCAAGGTCCGCAATTTTATCAAGCAATTTTTGACTTTCGGTTTCCCATTTCATATGTTGCCATTCTTGGGTATCCGACCCTTTTGGTTCACGCCGCATATGATTTTTGTACTGTCTCAACAAATTCTCTAATTTCTTGCGACGGTCAACTTCGGCCAGCGCCTGTTCAATTTCAAACGTCGACGGATTTCCAAGTTCATTTTGAAATGAATTTATTTCATTTGTAAGACGATTCGCCTGTTTCCGCAGTTTAAGCATTTTGTCCGCACGTGTGAAAGAGTTCCTCATTTCTGCACGAACAGTTGCAAGTTGCTTATGTAAATCGTTCCACCGTTCGGCCTGTTCTTCGGTCAGTGCAAAGGCAAAATCCGGTAAAGGTTCATACTTTCTATTTTCCGGGTCCGGCAACGCAGTCGGCATATCTTCGATGCGCCATTGTGGAATCGGCTCCGGTTGCGGTTGTGATTTCTCGCGCAATTCGGCCAACCGACCTTTATCGTCATCAAACAACGGCTTTGGAAATACGCGGTCAAGCGAAATTTTTGGTGCCACATATTCCCGGCGCGCCGGTGATGTGGTCTTTTCCTCTGGAATACGCGATTCTTCATCCCGTTCATCCAAGAAGATTGACGGCAATTGCTGTTCCTGGGTTTCTTGGATTTCTTCCAATGTAAATGTTGGTAATTCATTTTTCGGTTCATCATTGCGAATAACCGGTGTAACATCTTCTGACGAAGATTCATTTTGACGATTACGACGCACCCGATCAAGGAACGAACCAACACGGTCGTGCAATAATGCAATCTTATCCCCGGCCGCCGTTTTAAAGGACGTACGGTCGCGTTTTGGATAGTTTCCAAATGCACCGTAACCCGCATTTACACCAACCGGTTCTGTCCTAACGTCATAACCCGTCGATTCATAACGCGCCGGCTGATCAATCACAGTTTCGTTGGTTTGGGTCGGCAGTTCCGTAATCGGAGAATAGGTTTTGTTTATTGTATGCCCCATGGGGACATCGCCAATATTTCCGGATTTACCGAGATAGTTTGCATCCAGGAATTTGGCTGCCTCCATGCCGGCGGGATCGTAGACACCGCCGCCAACCGCATGTGCCGCCTGAGAAATCAATTCTTGCGGGACATTGTACGTGTCACTCCATGCAGGTGTGTACGCCAAACGCGACGGTTGTGATATTTTCATTGCTCGCAATATACGATACGGATCAAGGTTTGTATCGTGATCCAGATTATATTGATTTACGGCATCAATATCCTGTTGCAATATTTCGGGATGATTTGGATAATCGTGCGCATACCAACCCTCAACAGCATTCTTTGCACTTTGTAACATTTTATCTGGATAATGCATAATTGTTTTTTCGTGCGTGATTTCGTCCGAAACCTTTTCTAGTTTACCCGGAACCGCGGTTTTATTATTAAACCAAGTGTTATCTGGATTCCATTGGTTATATTTGGCTATGCCATATTGTGCGAAACTTTTCCCGCCAAGTGCACCGAAGATAATTGATGCAACATTCGCAATCGTCCATGCGATTCTTTGACGACGCGACATCTTAACATCACGCGCCGCTTCAAATACGCCACGACCATTATTGTATGCACCAAGTGCCGCGGCACCAATGCCAACAGCCATTCCAACACCCGCCAATCCAAGGGCACTAAGAACCATGGCGACAATCGCAAGGCCACTGGTCATAAGCGACCGCACAAGTTGTTTATTTTTTTTGAATTCTTCCCAACTGACCGGCAGATTATTTTTTTTCTGGTTTCGTATCCAACGCGCAATTTGTAATCCCATAATTCCAAGCGCCGCACCACCGCCGACGTAAGCGGACCCCAAGGCGAGAGATTTACCTAGCTTTGCCGCCGCCGCGGTCGCACTTACGGTTATAAACGCACTTGCGACAAACGAACTGGTGAATCCGATTAAGACACGTCCGGCAAAATTACGACGTTTTTTGCGCCGCTCTACCGCCGCACGCGACATGCGAACATCCGCCATATCATCGATGTGCTCAAGCGAACGATTCAACTTTTTCCAAAGTTTTTCAAGTTTCTTGCCATCGCCACCGATTTTTCTTCTTAGACGCGCAAACCAACCCACGGTCGCATCGGTTTGTGTTTCGATTGCAACATTATACCCGTTATCAGAAATTTCAACGCCATCACCGTCAGGTTCAAGCATTTTTTCAAACTCTTTACGAAATTTCGGGTTATCAAATTGTTCCGGGGTTTCCGCCGCGCCACGGACAATCCGGTCCGCGACATAAATTTCGTATAACTTTATTAAAAGCGTTTCATTAAATTCATCTTCAATTATATCTTTATCAATCTCGGCATTAACATCTGTAATGTACCTTTTTGCAATATCGTGTTCCACAAGTTCAGCAATCGATTCATAACGACTATCACGCAAAATTTCAAAACCGGGTTCATAGTTTTCATATTCGTCATATTCGCCACGTTTTCCAGATGTAAATTGTGGTATTACCCGACCCTTGGCATCGAGCATTTTGACCTTTGCGAACTTCTTCATTACTCCTTCACGAATGATCGCATTATGCAAAACTTCATAAACTTCATCCGCGCGGTCAGCCAGTTTATCAACGTCTTCAGGATTCAGATTATCCAGATTCCATGCCTTATCATAATTTTGGGCGACAGTATCTGCATGCTCTTTATTCTTGGCCATTTCGGATTTTTTTACATTGTCAACATCCGACATGCGCGCATCAAGCATGATACTAAAATCTTCATTTTCGTTGGCGATATTTGACATATTTATCAATGGCCATTCATTTTGACGAACAACCATGCCACCCGAGTTTGCAAAATCCGCCGACAAATCATCAATGCGGGTCGCAAGTTCATCAAGACGTTCTTGTTGCCCTGGCTCACCCCCGGCCGCACGCGCAGAAATGGCACGATATGCATACCCTAAAATTGCGGGTGTTGCCAGGTCCAACCCCGCCATATCTTCTCCGATAAATGCATCACAGAAATCTGACCGAAAACCGGCCGGCATATTTGGAATATCTTTGATAATATCATTTATAGCATCAATATCATGCAAAACCACCGCTCGACGTGCGTTACGTGATGTAACGAGTCTAATTTTATCACTGCTGTATGCCGCGGCAATACGCTTTGCAAAGCGCGCAACCTCTTTATCATACATCTTTTGTGCTTCTTTTTTATTCATATCTGAATTTATCGGCATGATATAATTCTCCCTTTTGTTTTTTGTATTCTAACACAAAAGTTGTTACAAGAAAAGTGTTTTTATGCTAATATATTTCATATGTTGATATCTGTTATTTTATTAGTAATCGGTTTTGTGTTGCTGGTGCGCGGGGCGGATACTTTCGTTGACGGCGCGGTAAGTGTTGCACGGCGCTTTGGTATTCCGCCTATTGTCATTGGAACAACACTTGTCGCCATCGGCACCAGTGCCCCAGAGGCCGCAATCAGCATCACCGCCGCAATCGCCGGTTCGGATGGCGTGTCCATTGGCAATATCATCGGCAGCAATATTACAAACATTTTCCTTATACTTGGCCTTACCGCGCTTATCGCCGCGTTGCCAATTCGCAAAAATACAAAGTTCTTTGAATTGCCGTTTGTTGGTTTTATAACTTTAATGCTCTGTTTGATTGGATTTTGGTTTGGGGAAATTTCGCGATTGGCGGCGGCGGTGTTTTTGACACTGTTTGTTGGGTTTATAATTTACACCATCATTATTGCAAAAAAATCAAATGAACCCGCGGAATACAAAAAAATTCCGATGGTGGAAACAGTCGTTATGATTATCGCCGGCATTGCCGCACTGGTCATAGGTAGTAACTTGACCGTTGATTCCGCAACCGATATCGCAACGCGATTGGGTGTTTCGGAACGCGTAATTGGCCTCACACTCGTGGCACTGGGGACCAGTTTGCCCGAACTTGTCGTCTGTGTCGCGGCCGCGTTAAAGCGCGAATACGACATGGCGGTCGGGAATATCGTTGGGTCGAATATTTTCAATATTTTGTTCGTCCTGGGCACAACGGCGGCGATAAGTCCCCTGCCCTTTGAACATGCGTTTGTGATAGACGGACTGGTGGCGTTATTGGCGGTTATTATGCTGATGATTTTTGTGGCGCGCCGGTCACAATTGTCACGTGTTGGTGGTGTTTTGTTCCTTATCGCGTATGTGGGCTATGTGGCCTGGTTGGTGGTATAATTATCGAACAAGTTCGAATTTTTTGTTTTTAAATGCAAAAATTTGTGCGTTTCCGATATGTGTGGAAAAACCAAACTTTATAAATGCGTCTATATTGTTCTTGTCACCAGTTTCCAAATAATACATAATTGCACGCATTAGTCCACCGTGCGATACAATCAATGTGTTTTGCTCCATATCAAATTTATCAAAAAACGCCGCCACACGGGTAAATACGCTATCAATTGATTCAGCATTATATTTCTGATATTCAGTCAACATCGGCGCAAATGTCGCAACGCTGGTTAGTTTTGCTGTATTCAAGTCCCCCAAATCCCACTCACGCAAACGCGCATCGTATTCAACAGTTAACCGTAGCGGCCATTCAAGAATTTTCGCGGTTTCCGCCGCCCGCGATAAATCGGATGAAACAATGCGATGTATCCGAAGTCGCGCAATCTTTTCCAGTGCGGAGACCACCTGAATCCGACCGGTATCATTTAATGGAACATCAATTTGACCTTGAATTTTATTTTCAAGATTCCAATCAGTTTCGCCATGTCGCATAATGTATAACACGCGGGAATTATAGGACGAAAAAGCGCAGATTGCAAATTGTTAATTAAGATATCACAATAACTATTCCGGCACAGTAACCGTATCGTCATAAACAAAATACACTTGGCCACCAAGTTCCACTTTTAGTTTGCGCGTGGATCCGGCATGCATTGGAACATCCACTGTCGTCATATTTGCAAAGTAATCCGCAACATTATCATTATTGAAATCAAAATGCACAGCATGTGTCGTCTTTTTTGTTGCGCGCAGATATATAACATCGTTATCTATGTGCAAAACACGCCCACACTGGTCAGATTCCCACATTCCCATTGGAGATTGTAAACCTGTTGCGCATGCGACAATACCTTGGGGGACCGTTTCGTTAAATGTATATGTACCACCTGTACAATATGAATTTCCAGGACATACGACACAACCGTCCGTATTCGCCGGCATATAATATCCGGGGTTGCATGTACGTTGATTAGGAACAAATATAGCGGACATTTTTTGAGCGAGTTCACTACATCCATATGGCGTGTTTGATAGAATATTATGGTTATATATTATACCCTGAACAAAATATTCATTGAACGTGTACGTTCCGCCAGCACAGGAATTTTCAAACGGACACGATACGCATATATTTGTGTTTGCCGGCAAATATTCCCCAATATCGCAAACATATTCATTTCTTTCAAACATAGCGTTTGCGGTTGCTAAATTGTTCACGAAAGCACAAACATTTGGGGTATCATCTGTCACTAATGTGGCATAAGCGTGATTAGAATTTAACAAGAAAACTGTTAAAAAAATTGAATATTTTTTCATGTCTATTCCACATTTTCTTCCAATGGGGTATCCAGTGGGTAATATACCGTAACTGGGGTTCCAGCATCGTATTGCGCGCTAAGCCAAGCTTTGAAATCATCTCTGATTGTAAAACGATCATCTCTGAAAAATACTTGTGTTGCTACGCCGCGTGCACCGAAATAATTGTTTTGTAATGACATCCAGTTTTTAGAGGCATACGAAAAATGCGAACAGAGTAATGGTTGTGAATTGGTTATTTGTGTCATAAAAACAGATGCGCCAGAATTATATGCATTTACTGTAAAACTCTCGGTTCCATTTAACACTTTTACCCCAATACGACGTGTAATTTTTCCCGTAGTTGGGTCATAACTGTCCGCAATTAAATTGTTACCGCTGCCAACGGCGCGTAAAACCGTATTACCAAACTGTAAAAACACTGGATAAACCGGATTTGTTGGTGTTGGGGTGCCCTGTTGTGAAACAGTTCCGACAATTTCATCAAAATGCCACCCTTGAAAAGTGTAACCATACTTTGTCGGTGCCGTTGGCAGGATTAAATCGGCACCCGTCGCACAGGTTGTTTGCGCGTATGTTTCACCATCAACAAGCCAATTAATGTTCACCGTATTCGCCAAGACACCACTTTTCAGAGGTATGACCGCAAATATTGCAAAACATAGAAATAATATTTTTTTCATGATTTCATCTCTCTTTTTCCGGAAAACATTCTACTTTGTTCTCAATTTGAGTTCAAGTATTTTTTGATATCAAAATGATATCATGACCAGGAAAACAATTTTTGATCCAAAATATCGCGCGATGATAGATTCATTAAAATCTTTGCGTATGCAACAGGGTTTAACCCAACGCGATTTGGCAAAAAAGCTGGGTGTCGCGCATTGCTTTGTTGGGCGCGCGGAAACATGCGAGCGGCGATTGGATATTATAGATTTAATACGAATCCTGCGCACATTGGATTTTAACAATAGTGAAATTCTAAGATTTTTCGAAAAGTTATTGTAAAAATCTGTCCGATCGCGGCAAAAATTTAAACCGCCGGACGGCGGTTTGAATTTTGATTATGCCCGCCTTCGCCGATAAGTGTGAATTTTATTTTCATAATTGTGACTGATGCTACGGCGCGGCACTCAATTTTCTTAAACAAAAACCGCCGTTTGGCGGTTTTTATTAACGAAAATTGGTGGTGGAGCTGATCGGACTCGAACCGACGACCCCTTGCATGCCATGCAAGTGCTCTACCAACTGAGCTACAACCCCATATCAATCGCGTATTCTATATTTCTTCTTGCCAAATGTCAAATGGATTTGCTAACCTTAGGTCCGACAAGCAAGGAGATGTATAAATGGACTATCAATCTTTGAAATCAGAAGTTGAACAGAAAACCGCCCAAACATTGGACGTTTTACGTAATGATTATGCGGGTTTGCGCACAGGACGCGCATCGGTGCATTTACTTGATGGCGTGCGGGTCCAGACCTATGGTTCTGATATGCCGTTGAATCAATTGGCGACCGTGTCAACGCCGGATAATCAGACACTTTCCGTTACTGTTTGGGATATGACAAATGTCGGACCGGTGGAAAAAGCGATTCGTGATTCTGGGTTGGGGTTGAACCCGATGAGTGCGGGTGCGGTTATTCGCATTAATATGCCGCCACTTACCGAAGAACGCCGCAAAGAACTGACCAAAGTCGCGGGCAAATATGCCGAAGAAGCCAAGATTTCTATGCGCAATATTCGCCAAGATGCGATGGGCAAGATTAAACGCGCCGTTACCGACAAAGAAATTTCCGAAGATGACCAGCGGAAATATGAATCCGATTTGCAAAAGGTGTTTGACGCGCGCGGGGCCGAGGTTGACGCGATTGCCAAGCAGAAAGAAGCGGATATTATGTCGGTCTAACTAAACCAAAAGCGAAAAAAATGTTCAAAATACTTAAAAAGAAGGAAGACGCCGCGCAACCGGTGAAAATTCCAAAGCATGTTGCGTTTATCTGCGACGGGAATCGCCGCTGGGCCGAGGCACGCGGTTTGCCGCCCCTGATGGGACATCGCGCCGGGATTTCAAATTTTGAAAACTTGGTTGATTGGTTTATCACGCGCGGTGTAACGACTGTTACGTTCTTTATATTTTCAACGGAAAATTGGAACCGGTCGGAAGAGGAAGTGAACTTCCTTATGGACCTATTCTATTCTGAATTGGAAAAGAATTTGAAGCACGCGATTGAAAAAAATCTGCGCTATCGTGTCATTGGCACACGCGAGAGATTGCCGAAAAAACTGGCGAATCTTTGCGATGAGTTAGAGAAAAAATCCGCAGAAAACACCGGTGGCACGGTTGTATTTGCGTTGAACTATGGTGGCCAAGATGAAATCGTAAATGCCGTGAATGCCGCGGTTGCCGCCGGTGCGCCTGTTACACGCGAAACATTTGAAACTTTCCTTGATACGGGGGATTTGTTACCTATTGATTTAATGGTACGGACGAGTAATGAATTCAGAATTTCGAATTTCTTGCTTTGGAAATTGGCGTATGCGGAATTGCTGTTTGTGCCAGAACATTGGCCGGATTTGGTAAAGTCCGAAAAACTTTGGCAATTTGTGCTGGATGAATATGCCAAGCGTAATCGCCGGTTCGGTGGCGGGAAAAAGGCGAACTATTCAGGAAAGAAATAAAGGGGAACAGGCATGTCGGATACAATGAATAGAATTTTGGTTGCGGCCGGTTTGGCGTTCGTCATCGGTGTTGCCGCGTGGTTGGAATTTTTGGGTATTCATGGTGTTTATTGGCTTTGCGTTATCGTTGGGCTTGCCATGATTGGCGAATTTGCATATTGCCTTTGGAATGCGCCGCGCGCGGTTATGTTTAATTTGAAAAATTTGGTTCTGTTCGGATTGTTTCTTGCATTGCTTGGTGTCGATTTTGTTTCACTTTTGACATTGGGACATCGGCCGATGTTATTACTGTTCGTGTTGTGCGTGATATGCGCGGCGGATGTTTGTGCGTGGCTGTTTGGGCGCATAATTGGTGGCGACAAACTTTGGGAACGAATTTCCGAACATAAAACCTGGGCCGGACAGATTTTCGGTGTTATCGGCGGAACGGCGGTTGCGGTTCTGTACGGATATCTGACAATGGGTGTGTTCGCACCACAGTTACTCTGGATTGGTATAAGCGTTTCGTTGCTGTCGCAATATGGTGATTTGACCGCAAGTTTTGTAAAACGCAAACTTAAAATAAAAGATTTTAGTAATATGCTTGGTGCGCATGGCGGAATTATTGACCGCATGGACGGTTGGGTCTATGTGTTGCCACTTATTTGGATGATATTGGCATAGGGGGAAAAAGAAAATGCATACTATAACAACGATTGTTGCGTTACTAATTGTCCTTGGGGTTGTGGTGTTTATCCACGAACTGGGGCATTTTTTGGCGGCGCGGTGGGCCGGCGTGCGCGTTGATGCATTTTCTATTGGGTTTGGGCCTGCGATTATAAAGTGGCATGATAAAAAGGGAACTGTGTGGAAAATTGCGTGCTTGCCCCTTGGTGGATATGTTTCCATTTATGGTCAAGAAGATATGTTCAATCGCAAAAAATATAACGAACTGCCAAAGGAAAAAAAGGTTGGCCATTATCTTTCTGCGCCGGTGTGGAAGCAATTTATTATAATCGGCGCGGGTGTGTTTATGAACTTTGTCTTGGCGTGGGCAATTTATTCTGCGATATTTATGTTCAAACCGCGCGATGTGCAATTACCCGTTGTGGGTCAAGTTATTCAAGAAAGCGTCGCATTTAATGCCGGCGTTAAACCAGGCGATGTTATAGTTAAGATTGATGATGCGGATATTACAAACTGGGGCGAATTGGTTATTGCCAAGGAACTTGCCGGAACGCATGATGCGGATGTTGTGATTGCGCGCGATGGCGAAATCGTTAATGTAAAACTTTCGCCCGCGGCGCGGTGGGGACTTGTTGCGGACGGCAGTAAGACGGAGTTGCGTAAAAAGGGATTCTTTGGTGCATTGTATGCCGGCGCGCGCGAAACATATTATCAATCGCGGACTTTGGTTGTTGTGTTAAAACAGATTATAACCGGCGATCGTTCGTCAAAGCAGTTAGGTTCTTTCATCACAATTGCCCAGGTATCTGGTCAGGCATTGGCGGCGGGGTTCTTTGCGTTGCTGTCTATTATCGCGTTGCTGTCGGTGAATTTGGGTGTGATAAACTTACTTCCGTTGCCGGTGTTGGATGGTGGTTACCTGCTGATATTGCTTATCGAGGCGGTAACACGTAAAAAACTTGGTGGCAAAGGAATGGAAATCGTTATTGTGTGCGGATGGATTTTCCTTGGGTTTGTGTTTTTATTAACTATGTGGAATGATATCGCGCGGGTGTTCGGGCTATGATGAAAAAGATTGTTTTGTGTTTGATGTTGTTTATGGCTGGCGTGGCGCACGCCGGTATTTCGCGCATTGATGTTATTGGCAACAAGCGTATGGATGCGGAATCTGTCCGGATTCTGGCGGAGGTAAAGCGCGGCGAAAATGTTGGTACGGAGCGCGCAAATCAAATCGCGAAAAAGTTACAAGAAAGCGGATATTTTTCCAAAGTTTCAGTTAAAACAATTGGTGATGTGTTGGAAATCCGCGTAACTGAGGCACCGATTGTAAACATGGTGACCATTGAAGGTAATGACGAAGTTTCAACCGATGATTTGAAAAAGGAAATCAAACTTGCGGAACGCGCCGCGTTTGATGAATCTGTCATTGGTGCAGATGTTGGCCGCATGCTTACGGTTTACCAGCGCAAGGGTTTCTTCGGCACGAAAATCGAACCCAAAAAAATCTTGCTTGATGATAATCGCGTGAACGTTGTCTATGAAATTACCGAAGGCCATCCGACATACATCGATACAATTGAATTTGAAGGCAACGAACGGTTTAGTGATAGAACTCTGCGCGGGGAAATTCTTTCGCGCGAACATGCGTGGTGGCGCTTCATGTCGCAATTCGATGTCTATGATGAAGACCGAATTCAATACGACCAACAAATGCTGCGCCAGTTTTATTTGCGTAACGGCTATGTTGATTTTCAGGTTAAAAGTGCCAAGGGAACATTTACGCCTGACCGGCAATTTTATTCGGTTGTCTTTAATGTGGACGAAGGCGAAAAGTACAAGATTGGCAAGGTTGAATTGGATAATCCTTTTTCAGATGTTGCGGATGCGGAGTTATTCGATGTTATGAAAATTTCCACCGGCGACACGTATAATGTTGATGAGGTCGAGGCGACAATTTCCGCAATTCGTGGTGCGGTTGCGGACTATGGATACGCGTTTATAAGTGTTGACCCGATTCCGCAAAAAAATGACGATACTCGCACGATTGATTTGAAGTTCAAGATACAAAAAACAAATCGAATTTATTTGAATTCTATCAATATTCTTGGCAATGTGCGGACGTTCGATTCCGTGATAAATCAGTTGATTCCGATGCGCGCGGGCGACCCTTTTTCACTGCAAACGATTGAACAGGGTCGGCAACGTTTGATGCGCACGCGTTATTTCAAAGATGTCCAAATGGTGCCGAGCAGAATTCCCGACGCGAATATGATGAATTTGGATATCAAGGTTGAAGAACAACCGACGGGCGAACTTTCCGGCGGGTTTGGCTGGTCGAATATAAACGGATTTATGGTTGATGCGGGGATTACGGAAAATAACTTTATGGGCCGCGGTCAAACGGTGCAGTTGCGCGGGTCACTCGCGCAATATCAAAAGCAGGCGTTGTTCAGTTTCACTGAACCGTTCCTGTTTGGGCGTGCGCTGTCGGCCGGGTTTGATGTGTCGTACACAATGTATAACTATAAAAAACTTGGTGGGTTTGGATACGACCGCGATTCACTTACGGTGGCGGGGCGGCTTGGGTGGCAACTGACCGACCATTGGACTCAGATTTTACGCCTTTCGGCCGCGTTCGATCAAAACTATGATTTGCAAGAAGGTGGATGGCGCGATGCAACGCTATATACACTGGGGACTTATTTCAAGTATCATAATTTGAATACGAATTTTGAACAGAACACCCACACCGGCATCGTTGGAAATATCGGTGTCGCGTATACTGGGTTTGGTGGGACGGAAGAATTCTTCCGTTATAACGCCGACGTGATTGGGATGGTGAATTTTTGGGACGACCGGTGGCAATTGCGTTCTTCGCTGGAGTTTGGTTATATTCAGACGATTGGTGGCGATTATGTGCCGCGTGTGTATCGGTACTTTTTGGGCGGCGAATCACTGCGCGGGTTTGATGTCGCCGGCGTGGGCAGTCGTAATTGGGCATACACGTCCTATTCCCTGGGCGGTATGTGGAAGGCGAACGGTTCAACGCAACTCAATTTCCCGATATTTATTCCGGACGAATATCAGATAAAGGGCTTTGTGTTTATGGACTATGGTATACTTGGCAAGCCGCCGGCGCGTGAGGATACTTACCTTGGGAAGCCGAATTATATTGAAACGGGACTGCGCACATCCGCGGGGTTTGGTATATATTGGAACACGCCGATGGGGCCAATGAATTTCAGTTGGGGTTGGCCACTGAAAACCGGTCCACACGACCGCGAACGCCGCTTTTTGCTTTCATTTGAAACACAGTTTTGATGGACATATACCCGCATTCGGTATTATTTGACTTTCTGCTGAAACAATGTACAATTCCATGGGTCGGAGTAGGGAATGGTGTTGATGCAAAAATATAAAAGGACACATTATGCCGACATACGAAGATTACAGTTTGAAAAAACATATTGAAAAAGTTAGACAAGATCCATATGCCATACAAAAAATACCTGCGGATGAGTTAAATTATGAAATATGTTGTGCGGCGGTAACAAAGGGTGCCGGCGATTGTGATTTTTTTAAATGGTTTGTAAAAAAGTACAAAAAATTCATAGATGAACAATTATGCAAAATTGCGGTTAGCGCGAATCCAAAGAAAAAATTTGTTCGGTCTGAATGTGTAGATGAATCGCCAGAAGGATACAAATCTTATGAAAATCTGTACAAATATTTCGATCCTGTGTTAAAATTTGTTCCAGAAGAGTTCAGAACCGCGGATGTATGTCGGGAATCCGCAAAGTATGATTGGCGGACATTGCAATTTGTTCCACGCGCAGTTCAGGTGGAAAATCTGGATATTTGCGAAACCGCAGTAAAAAAATGCAACGATATTATGAGTGATGATGTGAACTTTTGGAGCTCAGGTTATGAACGTTTCAATACTATTTTTGCCGCGTTGGATAAATCTGTGTTTGAACAACACCCGGGTATTCTTGATGGCGAATATACACTGGACAACGTGTCCAAAGAATGGATAATGGCAAACCCCGACAAGGTCAAAACCGTTTTGTTGAAACAACCCGAACATATAAAAAAATTACCAAAGGATTTTCGAACAGAACACTTTAATGTTATACGCGATGTGGCCGGACAGAATGATACCATATGGACATATTTATCAGCAACGGAACAAAAAGGATTACGCGATATTATACGAGAGAGGGCAACACAAGACCCCAAAATATTAGCATCTTTATCCGCACCGGAGCAAAAGTTAGTAATCGATTTGGTTGAAAAGGCATTAAAAAACGGTAAAATTTCCCTTGGTGGTGTTAAACCATCCGCACAAATGTTGATAAAGGAAACATGTGTCGCCAAATTGATGGTTGATCCTTTTGAGAGGCGTTGGTATGTGGTATCGTGGGCGCGTGAGCCGACACCGGGATTAAACCTGAAATATTTATGTGCGGATTTACAAAAAGAAAATGTAGAGTTGATACAAAAACTGGTGCGCGAACACCTTGAACAATTAGAAGATGTCAAAACCGATGTTTTGATCGAGCACCCAGAAATCTACACCGCGGCGATTGAAAAATGGGGTGCAATGGTGTACGAAAAAATTCCACAGGCCGTTTTTACCAAGCACCCAGATTTATATGAACAATTGTTTCAAAAATGTCCAAGGATATTACCCCAATTACCAAAGAAATTACAAACACCTGAAAAATGGCGCGCATTGTTCAAAATTGCACCTGTGTACGCAAATAGCGCACCACGAGGTTACATAACCGTTCAGGACTATGAAATAGCATTTACAAATGGTGCGCAGATATCGCTGTCTCATATTCCGCCACGTTTCAAAACTTATGAAATATGTAAAGAATCTCTTAAACATCATGGGAATTATTTGGACAAAGTTCCAAGCAAAATAAAGAAAGAACATCCCGATGTTTGTGAAACAGCACTTGCCGAATATCCAAGACAAATTGAAAATGTTCCAGAATCCGTTCAAATGGAAAACCCGTACCTGTGCAAAATGGCGGTGACCGGCGACCCAATGACGTTAAAATCTGTGAAACGTTCTGTGCAACGGAAATATCCGGAAATTTGTCGCTTGGCCATGGCGCAACTGGTGGCAGATTTTGGTTGGATGGATTCCGCCATTTTTCCAGAAAAACTGGAAGCAGAAAAGGATACATTGCGTTCGTATATTCCACGCGATGTGTTGAAGGAGCATTGGGATTACATAAACAATACGCGTGATGTAATCACCATCAAGAAATCTCGTTAAATTGATAAATAAAAGCCCGCATATTTGCGGGCTTTTGTTTTAGGGCATCAGGCGCGATGGACCACGGAATAAAAACATTGCTTCACGGATTGTTGGTAATTCCAACAATTGTTTTATAAACCGCGCACCACCAAAGCCCCAACCACCATGTGGCGGCATGCCATAGCGGAAGCATTCCAGATACCATTGCAGGCCTTCTTGATGCAAACCCTTTTCGCGCAATTGTTCACACAGTTTGCCATAGGATTCTTCACGTTGGGCGCATGTCACGATTTCGACACCCTTGTATAACAAGTCGGCCGAAACCGATATCGGTTCGCCATGTTCGCCGATACCTTTCTTGTGATAGAACGGACGCGCCACCCACGGCCATTCCGTGACATAGACGAATTCAGAACCGAAATGTTCCCGCACATATTCGCCCAGTGCCTTTTCTTCCGCCGTGGTAAGGTCTGGCTGTTCCGATGCGGCACCCATTTCACGCAAGATTTCTTTGGCGCGCGCCATGGTTATGCGTGGAATCGGCTTTTTTAACTGGAACTCTGTGATACCGAAATATTTCTCAATTTCACGCCCACATTTTTTCTTTATCGATGTCAGCATATAGCGTATCGTTTGTTCCAATTCCGTCATCACTTCTTCAAAACTTTCAATGTAACCCATTTCAACATCGTAACATGTGAATTCGGTTGCATGACGTGTCGTGAAAGATTTATCCGCACGGAATGCCGGCGCGACTTCGAACACCCGTTCAAGACCACTTGCAATTGCCATTTGTTTGAACAATTGGGGGGATTGCGCAAGGTATGCCGTTTGCCCAAAGTATTCAAGTTTGAATAATTCGGCACGTGATTCAGACGGTGTCGCCATGATTTTTGGCGTTTGGATTTCGATGAAACCCTGCTTTTCCAAATATTCGTGGTATCCCGCCGTCATCGCAGAAAACGCGCGCATGATTGTCGCACTGCGCGGCGAACGCAACGACAGAAAACGCCAATCTTGCGATTTTTCTGGTGTGACTTCGGCACTGCCTTTTGGGGTCACCGGTATCGGTGTCGCCTCCGCCAGTGATATTATTTCCAATTCGGAAACGTGGATTTCATACCCTGATTCCGTACTGGATGTTTTCACAACGGTTCCCGTCACAGAAATAACAGATTCTGTTGTGATTTCTTTTACTTTCTCAAAGGCCGCCGATCCCTTTTCAACAACACATTGAATGGTTCCGGTTATTTCACGCAGGACAATAAACGCAACACTTGATTGTTCGCGAATTGTTTGCGCGTGACCTTTGACAGTTATTGTTTCGCCAATCTTTTGTGGAATTTCGGCGATATGCGTTCTTATCATTGACATTTTAACCTCCTTTATGTTTCGTTATTACTGTTTATAATAAGAACACAAGGACGTTAAATATCGTGCATATCGTATTTCAGAATACACAACACCAACGCGGTGCCACCTTGTTTTACAACACTGTCGCCAATGCTGCCTTTTTAACTCTCGCTGGATTCGCCATACCATTAAAGAGTCGTTTGCTGTGACGGGCAATCCCGGGAAGTTCTAGTAAGCGCAAGTATCTTGCCGCCGTTCTTCTTCCGCCTCCCCATTGTTAGTGGATTATCGGCTTTCGCTTTTCATTATAGGACGCTTTTTCCAAATTTCAAGTGTTTTAACTTGTCGTATTTACACTTGACCGGTACAACGAAAATTTTTTATAATCAAAAAAAGCAAAGGGGGAAAGTGATGAAAAAGTTTTTAGTTGCCGTGTTTTTGGGACTGACGCTTGCCGGATGTGGCCAGATTTATGACCGCGAACCCGTCGGTATCGGTTATGACACAAACGAATTGAAACTTAGTCCGTGCGCATGCATCATGGTCTATCGCGCATAGGGGACATCGCGCCGCGTAGGGGGGAACTTTGGATTACCCAGAAGATTTTGATACGCCCGCATTTCCCGCAGGGAAACGGATTGCGATTTCACGCACCTTTGGTGTGTGGGTGATGGTTGCGTTCTTTTTGACCATCGCATGCTGTGTCGCGATACCTTGGTTGCAGAACAGCCGAACTGTTAGTCCATATGTGATTTATGTTGACGGAATGCGCGGGAATTGGCAATTGGTCGGCCAAATCAAAGAAAATATCGTTGTGCCGTATTATGATTCTATGCAGCGGGCATTGGCCGGCGTTTTCACAAAAAAATGGTTCACGATTTCCGATGATTCGGCACTGAACGCCAAGAATTGGGCGCAGTGTAATCGGGGCGCCGATTGCGCCAATCGGGTAAGCAATACTTTTGAATCGGATGTCGGTTGCGATTTGTATTGTATGGCGGGCGACAATATGTTTCGTTACTTTGCCGACAAGGTTTTGCCGATGTATCGGTCGTACGAATCTATGGGCCAGCGTTGGTATGTCGATACGAAAAAGATTAGCGTTATGCCCAGTGGCGAAATAACAAAAAATGGTGGAACTTGGGTTGTTCGGACATCGGTGCGGTCTAATTTGAACGGCGATTTTAATGTGATTGCGTATGTCAAAATCGCGCGCGATGCACAGCGGTATCCCCAGACACTTGGGTTTTATGTGACGGAATTTAACGCGTACAGGGAACAGTGATGAAGAAACTTTTGGGATTTTTATTCGGACTTGCGACCATGATTATGGTCTTTGGCGCGATTTATGTTGCCGCGTCCATCTATGACACTTCCGAAAAGTTTGCCGTGGAACCGCGGTTCTTGCGAACCAGTATTCAGTCCAACGATTTGCCTGGAATGCCCCATTCGTGGGCAGAGGTTGGAAAACGCAAGTTGCGCGATTGGCTGATTCAGAAATATGTGACGGAATATTTTTACGCTGTGCCGGATAAAGAAGATGTCGCAAGGCGGGATACACGGCGTTCGGTACTGGCGCGGATGTCGGGCGCGGCGGCTTTGGAATATTGGCGACAAAATGAATTGCCGGAAATTGAAAGTTTGGTCGCAAGTGGGGCGCGGCGGACGGTGACCGTGTTTAATGAAATCTATCGCCCGGCGGCAAGTAATTATTGGCGGGTTGATTATGAACTGAAAACATGGTATAAACCAAATGACATGTCGGAAAGTCCAAAGATAACGCGCGGAACAATGTATCTTGATTTGGGCGATGAGTATCGTGTGGGGCATATCGGCGATGTCCTTGAAGGCGATGTTCATGGCGCATTGAAACGCGGAATTGATCCGGCACTGGTTTTCGTGTTCAATGTGCAACGGGTCTTGGTGGAAGAGAAGTAAAAGTGAAAAAATTTATTGTTGGAATTTTTGTCTGCATTTTATCAATCTGCGCGCGCGCGGACGAGTTTGATGATGTCTTGGCGGACAGCAACATAAATTTCGATGATTACTATATCGAAACGCCGGAAACGGGCGATATAGAGTGCAGTTTGGATACAGTATCGCTGAACGCGGGCACGGTGGCTTTGCCGGTTGCGGACTTTGATATCGCGGGAATCATGCTGGGCCAGGATTTTGACGAGGTAAGATTTATCGTCGATGCCGATGGCCTTTATGCCGAACGACCAAAGAACAGCGTTGTGTATTCTATGCATCCTGATTGGAAATATAACCTTGATTATGAATGCAGACGGCAAAAAATTTATGCCCCAGCGGCGTTGGAGAAATGTATAAATTCACTTGCGCGGAATCGCGGCGTGTTGTATGCATCTGAATTGCACTTGGTGCGCAGTGTAACCGGCGAAACAATTGATGTGTTCTTTACAAGCAACGCAACTGATAATGTTGTGTGGAAAATTGTTTATAAAAACGATACTGCCGAAATGGAAGGCGATGCGGAAAAGTTTGAAAATCAACGCGACAAGAAAACTATGTATTGGTGGCAAAATGTTGTCGATAAATATGGTGCACCGAATGCGGGCGATGCGCGTTGGGCAAGTTCGGATAATTCTTTTGATCCGATGATGACGGCATATTCGGGTGAACTGGAATTGATTGACTGTGGCAAGCATACAGAAGATAGCACGCTTAATGTGCAACAGTCCCAGGATAATTTTGCCGCGGAACCCTATGCATTTTAATATGGATTCATACAAGACAGGAATTTTTTCAGAACTTTTTGCATGCGCTTTTTTGATGTTGCATGGATTTCGAATTCTGCATAGACGTTATACAACCGGGCGGAATACGGGGCGTGCAGAGATTGATATAATTGCAAAGCGCGGGAAACTTATTATCTTTGTCGAAGTAAAAAAACGCAAAACCGTGATGGCGGCGTGGGGCGCGATTACGCCCGCGCAACAAAGGCGGCTGCGATTGGCGGCGGAAACATTTTTGCTGCAGCGGCGTTGGCGTGGCGATGCGCGGTTTGATGTTATTATCGTCCACGGATGGCACATAGATTGGACGAAAAATGCGTTTTAGTGGTTAGTGTTAGTGGTTAGCAGTGTCCGGAATAAGTCCGTAATTACGAACAAATTCCAGAGCATACTAACACTAACCACCACCCACTTACACTAACACTACTTTATCACTGCTGTTTTGATGATGGTCAGGTCTTCTTTGATGCCGTCGATTTTTAGTTGCAATTGCCCTATGCCGGTTTCTAAAATCGTTGTCCGGTTTTCAAGTGTCGTTATGCGCGTCGTCAATCGGTCAAGTTCGACCAATGCGTTATCTTGGCGGGCGACCCAATATATCATGCCGGCGATGAACACGATTAGGAACCATCCACTGCGTAATGTGTCGATAATGTTTGATAAACCATTAGATTTTGGCATTGCCGCGCCCCCGTTCAATTAAAGTTTCAATTTGGTGCACCAATGCACGTGCGCCCTCCAGTGCACGCAATTCGCCGTCTGTTGCGTGCGGCCCCAGGACCCTTTCGATTGTTATCCGGCGCAGGTGTTCAATGACCGCCCGCCCGGATGCGCCCGCAAAAGTGCGGGCGTATTCGTGTGCGATTTTTTCCATTTTGTTTCCCCTATATCAATGTGCCGTTTTCCGCAACCATTTGCGCAATCGGCGCGATGTATTTTAATTCTGCATCACTGTGCAGTGATATTTTGTCGATTGTGCCGCGCCGTGCCAAAATTTGAAGGCCGCGGTCGCAAAGCGGGCGGATAAATTCATGCAGCAATCGTCCGTATGTCGCGCCCAGTATGCGCAGCATATCTGCGTTCCGCGCAAGTATTTCCGTTGCGGTCATTTCTTTGTCCGAAAGTGTGCCGATTCTGTCCGCAAGCATTGTGTGGCGAATGCGTTCGCGCAGGTCTTTTAATATTATCTGCGACACGTCAAAGTTCGCGCCGGTCGCAAGTGGCGTAAGGCCGGTGCTGCCAACCGCCTTTGGTATTATTGCGCCGGGGGTTAAATTGATATTGCTAAGGTTTATCACCCCGTCATCGTCCGCCTGCCATATACCACTGACCGCGATGGTTGCGTTCTTTAGCACAAGTTCCACAACTTTGTTCGCGGTTTTGATATCGGGCAGTGCGCGCAGCACTGGGCCGCGGCCGTACAGTTCGCCACTTGCCAATGCCCAGCGGAATATGATGTATGGATTCGTTTCAAATGTGCCACGCGACACAATGTTATTTTCAAGGTTGCCGCCGACATCTATCCATGCGGTGAATTCTGTGTCAACCAATGCCTGAACAAGGCGCAACTGATATTCCGGATTTTGCTTCATCGCGTCAAGGATTGCACGCGGTGGCGTCCATTCTGGATAGCGGCGCGCGACATCTTGGGCCGTCATGGTTGCAGTGTGGAATACTGCGTTCGGCAAAATCGCAATGTCTGTCATCGGGATTGCCGTAAAGTTAAACGCACTTGCCGCGCCTATTGGCGATTCAGACATAAATAGGCACGCCGTTCCCATTGTCACAAGGTCAAGATAGCATTGGTGAATCGTCGTATAAAAATTTGATTCGTTTAGATTCGAACGCAATGCCATTGTCGCCGCAACTGCATCCGGCGATTCTTCGGATTCCGGAATCAGGTTCAGCCACAATGATTCCGGCGGTGTCAGCAAAGAATACATACACGCCGCTAAATTATCTGCCGCGTCCGCCGCCGTTCCATCGAACAGTGTCGCGATTTCTTCATCGGTTGTCGGCATTGTGTAACGGCGCGCATCAGACCAACGTTTAATCCATGGTTCGCGCAGAGCCAATGCATGTGAATACATTTGTTGTAAATCATATTTCATTTTGTTTCCTTTTGGTTAAAGTTTGAATTCTGTGTTCGCGATAAAAGGGCGAACATTTGTTCCAATGGGACGCACGGGGACGGGCATAGATAAAATCGCACCCGCAACCGCGTCCAGTCCGTCGTCATGTTCGCCGCCACCAATTGGTGTCCATGCCAACATTTCCGATATAAAAGGTGTTTGTGTTATTCGCCTATGCGCATAAAGCCGCCCAGTTGTAAGTAATGGTTCGATTGCGTCCAAGATTCTGTCTTCTTTGCGGCGGCTGTTGGTTATCGGGCGAATTTGTATTTCGTAACCTGCACGTGCAACTGTTTCACGCATTATTTCCGGCAATGCCGCGCCTATTCCATTTGTTTCGACCGCGAGTGTCCTTTGTCGGTGCATGCGCACAAATGCCAGAACTTTTTCGCACTGGTATGCAAGTGGGTATTCAACCCCGTCCGGCACGCAGAGGTAAATCATATCGTGGATAAATGCGCGATGTGTCCGTTCATCACGATAGATAATAACACAAACACTGTTATCTGAATTTCGCCGGCCGCCTGACGGGTCCCAATATATTGTCGCGCCGGTTATCGGCGTTTCATCTATTCGGCCCCCATGCGGGTCAAAGTCCGCGTCATAAAACTTTATTCCACCGGGATCCAGGCGGATTTTATCTGGTGCGACATATTGCAACATCATTTGCGCAGAAAAATGCCGGTCGCCGACGGTTTCGCGAATTTTTTCGATTTTTTCAAGTGGAAAAATCGCCGGCCACGCCGGATTTCCGCTGCTATCCACTATGGGAATTTTAAGTTCCGCATAGCCCGATAAAAAAGGCGTTGAAAAAACATTTTTTTCGTATACTATGTTTGACATGGACTTTACTCCCAAAACTTTGCCAACGAATTTAGAGGCCGAACAGGCCGTGCTGGCCGCCGTTTTAATGAAGAACCGCGCACTCGAAAAAATTTCTGAATTCTTGCGGCCTGAAGATTTTTCACACCCCGCGCACCAGGAAATTTATAAACTTGCGCTGCGCCAATTTGCCGCCGGAATTCCGTTTGATATAATCACGGCGAAAAACTATCTTGACCAGCAAGGGACACTTGAATCCGTTGGCGGTGTTGAGTACCTTACCCAATTAGCAAGTGCCGGCGCAACCGTCGTAAATGTAGAACAATATGGTCGTATCGTTCACGAAAACGCGGTGCGGCGCGAACTTATCGATTTCGGGCAATCGGTTACAGATGCCGCGTTTGTCGAGGATCTTGATAACCCGGTATCATCACAGATTGAATCCGCTGAACAGAAACTGTTCAACCTTGCCATGACAGGCGATGCATCACGCGATGTTGTACCGATTGCAAATGCGTTAAAAGATGCTTTGAGTGAAGCAGAAATCGCATACAAGGCCGATGGGAAACTTTCGGGACTGACCACGGGGCTTACCGATTTGGATCGCGCAATAAGTGGTTTGCATAAATCAAATTTACTTATTATCGCGGGCCGTCCAGGTATGGGTAAAACCACACTAGCTATGAATATCGCGTTCAATGCCGCAAATGCGATTTATTCTGGGCGCGCGAACGAACAATACAAAGGTGCGGTCGCGTTTTTCAGTTTGGAAATGGGTGCATCTGAATTGGCGGCGCGTGTTTTGTCGTCCCAGGCGCGAATTCCATCGTCCGCCATGCGCGAAGGTTCGCTAACGGATGAAGATTTCCTTAAAATGGCACAGTTTTCCGATGCAATCGGGCGTATTCCGTTATTCATTGATGACACCCCGGGTATGTCTTTGCCGATGATTCGCACGCGTGTGCGGCGTCTTGCGCGGAAGTATAACGGCATCGCGCTTATCGTTATCGATTACTTGCAATTGTTGACCTTGCCGGGCGGAAAACGCAGCGACAATCGTGTTCAGGAACTTTCCGAAATTACACGCGGCCTTAAAATGATGGCCAAGGAATTCGGTGTTCCGGTTATCGCCCTGTCGCAATTGTCGCGCAGTGTCGAAAACCGCGATGATAAACGTCCACAACTTGCCGATTTACGTGAATCCGGGTCTATTGAACAGGATGCCGATATTGTTATGTTCACCTATCGCGAGGAATACTATCTGCAAAATCGCGACCCGTCGCGTCGGCTTTCAAATACGCCAAGTGAAAAGTCTGTTGATTCGTGGCAAAACCGACTTGAAAAGGCCAAGGGCAAGGCTGACATTATCATTGGCAAAAATCGTCATGGTCGAACAGATACGGTCACCGTTGCGTTCTTGGCGGAATACAGTTTGTTTGATAACCTAAACGAAATGGCCGGTCGTACGGTGGAATTCGCGAATGATGTTCCGCCGATGACCGAACCAATAGATGCTCCGACATCGATTGATATCGATGAAATTCCAGATGAATTTGAATAATTAGTGTTAGTGTAAGTGGGTAGTGTAAGTGAACCACACCCTGGCCTGCGGCCACCCCTCTCTAGAGGGGAACTTTGCTTTCTGGAATAAATCCGTAATTGCGGAATAATTCCAGAATCTACTAACCACTACCCACTTACACTAACCACTATGTCACTTTTTTCCTTGCCTTGGTTTAAAAAATCTCTTATTATTTTGTCAAGATTTACACAAGGAGTTTTTAAATGGCCCAAGAAGAAATCATTTTTCCAAATAATATTCGTAATATACGGCTTGCCGCGGGAATGAAGATGACCGAACTGGCACGGCGTTCAAACTTGTCACTTTCCGCTGTTTCCAAGATTGAAAAGGGCGTGCGCCGTCTTAATCAGAAACAGTTGTTGAATATTTGTAATATCTTGGGCTGCAAATTGTCCGACATTTTCATCAAAGATACTGATGAAGTCGCATCTAAGTGGCAGAGCGAGATTACTCGTCGTATGAACGATAACGAAGACGGCGGGCTTAAGGTTTTTGGCACTGGGCTTCGCAAAATACGTCAGCAGTCTGGTAAAACTATTGCCCAGGCGGCCAAAGATGCAGGTATGACTCTTTCGGTTTATCATAAAATCGAAGTTGGCCAGCGCGAAGTTTACAAAAACGAAATTGAACCGTTGGCTAAATCGTTTGCACATTCTGTTGAAAGTCTTTTTGATAAAATCGCAGAACTTTATAAATCCGGCGAACTTGCCAAACAAATGAACAAGGTCAAGGAACGTGTCAACGCTGTTCTGGTGCCGGGTGATTCGTCTGACGATTTTGACGAAATGCGCGGTCATTTATATGGTGCAAAACTTTATGATAACGCGCGTCGGAAATTGATTCCGGTATTTGGCAAACCCGATGGCAAGACAATATCTTTTAAACGTTCTGATTCAAATATGATTGTGGCACCCGCAAATCTTGAAGGTCGTCGTGGTGTTTATGCTGTTATTCCAAATTCAAAACGTTTGGGTGGGTTTATACCTGAAAACGCCTACGTGTTTGCTGATTCTAAAACACGTGCAAATCCTGGCGATTTGGCGGTATTTATTGATGCGGACTTTAACGCCCTTAAATCCGAACAAAATGCGTCTGCGAATATTGCCATTGTACGTAAAGATTCCAAGGGTAAAATTTACGGCCAGATGGTTTCACCAGATGAAAAAATTTCCGCACAAACTATGCACAAGGTTATAATGATTATCACTGAATAAACCACCGAAAAGGGGGAATAATCGAGATGAAAGCCAAAGCAAGTATCACGGCACAAAAACTGTTAAACCTTTACCGCCAGGCACATGTTATCGTTGGTGGGTGGGCGGCGGTAAACCGTGTCTTTGTTGACGAAGGCAACGATGAAGTAGTGCGCGAATTGCAAGATTTGCCAACCGGAAAAATGTTGGTTCGGCATATACAAAATCTTCGCGATGGGACGACACCTATGGATTCAATCGCCCGTGAATTGTTGCCATATGGCGGAATGATGGCAGATTCTGGCGAAAACGCGGATATTTCATCATCTGATATGCAACAACTTATTTCGGCTGTTCACGCTTTCAACCCAAGCCCTGAAGGCATGGACAGTTTTATGAATACACCTGTTATAAAAAAATTCGGCAACGATTGGGTTCTGATGACGCAAAATGCGTTATCTAATAACCCGGATGCGTTACGTAAATTTGATGACATTGTTCGTGTATCCAAGGCGTATAATTTATGGAACAAAGCTAATGATGTTTTAAGTCAACCGGCAACAGATCGTATACGGGCAAGTCTTCAAGTTGATATGCCAGAATATGAAACTTATCTGCCGATGTTCGGTGATGAAGGCAAAGACTTACTGCGGCGCTTACATGGGCTGACAAGTTCGATGCCTTCACATGATGCTTCTTAGGTTGTTCTGTATATTGTGTCAAATGTATGTGGCGTTCCGATATAAATCATCGTACCGTTTGGCGATAAGATAAAATCCAATTCCCGCAATCTTTCACGCAAAGCATCTCTTTTGCGTGATGTGTTGCAGGTATTTGGCACCTCTACGTCATCACATATTATCAAATCTGCACGCATACCCGTTATATTTCCATATACGCCTTGGCACACGACCGAAGGTTCACGAATACCAATTGGTCGATTGATTGTAATTTTGTTTTCTGCCCATTCACGTTTATTTTTCGGTATCATATCCGCACACCAAGGATGATTTTCCAAAATATTCCGAATATGCATAACCATCCTTGTTGCCAGATGTGTTTCCGCAGATAATATCAAAATACGTGTTTTGGGATGTAAATACAAAACACATGCAGCAAAAATTCCAATGATTGTTGATTTTCCAGAATGTCTGAACGCCATCAACAAACCACGACGGGAACCTCCATCAATCACATCAGCTAAAAAATTTGTCATTTCACGATGATGTGTCGGTGTTTCATAACCCAAGATACGATTCCAAGAATCTAAAAATTCATTGTATTGGTTCATAATTTTTTAAACCAATTTATCAAGGTGTTCCAAAATTGATACCAGCATATTTTTTTTCTTGACGCTAATATTTTTTAACTTGTTTATATTTGCCTCTTTTTTACTTTCATATGGCGCTTCGGCTTCATCTTTTAATCGACCAAGTACGTTTTGTTCCGAAATCCCGTTTGACGAAACGCCGGACGCCCCGTATTTTGCGCGTTGAGTGGCAAGCACTTTTTTTACAATATTTTCTTTTTCCGCTTCATCCGATGCAATATCAGATAAAATTTTATTTTTATTTTTTTCGGCTGTATTTTTGTTTTCTTTGTAGTTCAGAATATCTGTTACATCTGAAATAACTTGTCCCATTTTATTCCCCTTTGGTTATATTTGATATCTTCCGTATATTGTTACTGACAATATTTTTAACGGCAAATTATCTGTAGTTGAAATTTTCCAAGGTTTATCTACTAAATCTGTTTTTGTTCCCAAAACATTGATCGACACATCCCCATTAAACCCGGGCGAATCCGCATCGTAAATTTCATTGGGCAAAACTGCACGTTCATCATTGATAAACAATGTCTTGGTATCATAAACGCGCACAGTGATTTTAGTGATTCGTATGTATTTTGCGTTATGCCCCGATGTCAAAAGTGGCAAACCTTTGGCGACCGCAGTATATTCATAGTTTCCTGCGTCAACAAATTCCGAATCATCGAATCGTTCAAGAAAGAAATCATTACCACGTTTCACAACAACAAATGTTTTTCCATCACATACAGCAATAGATTTAAATTTTCCATTCGTTGTGTAACGTCCCCATGCAGATACACCAACTGTGGCATCGTAATTCAACACTGACATATTTCCATTAGACATAACAACAAAAAGTTTTTTGGTATTTTTGTTATAAGAAATGTCTATCGGGTCCGTCATCAAGTGCGCAGATAAAGCGCATAAATTATCGGCATTATAATTTTCACCAAAATCATCAAGACCAAGTTGTCTTATTTCATGTTTATTTTTGGAAACGAATATCGTTTTGCCTTCCATTTGTTGTGGTGGCAAATATCTGTCTGCGATACTGCCGATGGATGTGTGCATTTTGACATTTACCGTTTCTGGGGTTACGGGTTTACTTGAAACAGCCCATTCACCTTCGGATGTAAGTATTTGTAAATTATCACTGCTGACCAGTGCGCACACTTGCTGTCTGCAATCTGATAATAAAGTAAAAAATATGGCTTCGTCATCAAGTCCGGTTCCAAGGTTAAAGTTTCCGTGTTGTCCCACACGCGACATCCATATTCCACCCGGCCATGATTTTGCACCACCGAATACTAACCTATCTTGATAAAATGTTATTGTTGACGGCCAACCACGATACGGACTAAATACCGCTTCTTGCCAATCTGTGATTGGATCATTTGGCATTGTATACGCACCATTACATGTAACAATTATATCTGTCGGACTGATATATGAATTTATCAGCCAACTTTTGCCAAGTGCTGACAAATGCCCACCAACATGGTCCGAAGTCCAAAAATTTTCGTTGGTTGTAAAATGTGTATCACTTCCTGAACGTGATACGGTTATAGTTATATTTTCCGATCCTTCAAAACGCATAAACGGCATTTGGACATTGTCCATATCATCAGATTCTGCAAAACTGAAAGTCTTGATTTTGAAAACGCCATTTTCACGATAAAGGATTCTTGGCGCATAATCAGGATGCACAAAGAACATCGTACCAAAACGTTGCGCATATTGAATATTTGGTATGTCAGAACTGGTCCAGGGAGTTATGACATCTTGAACAAATGTATCATTTGCATAAATTCTTATTCGACCGTTCATTATGGCCAAAATATATTCTTCATTTTCTGATGTTGAAAAAGAAACTAACCTTGCATCCGCAATCAATTGCGAAACCTTTTTTAATCCTGGTCTACGAACAAGACCGCCACCGGCACACACATCAAAGTTTTCCATATAGGCAAGTCCATGAAGATTATCATTTTCAAAAAAGTTGATTGAAACTTCACCATCAGCAAAAGATTTCTCGGTTTTCACAAAATTTCCCATATTAAAATCCCCTTTGGTTCATTAAAAACGACTATCTATCAATGAAAAATTTTCTATTCCTGTATTCACCGATGTTGTGCTGTCTATGAATTTCGCCGTTTGCAATTCGTTTTCGTAAAGTGCGACCAATGTCCTGAACACTGTTTGGTCAGAAATAAGCGGCATACAAAATTCCACCGCAAGTTTTGTTGCAACGAGTGATGCAAAATAACTTGGAAAATCATCTGGTGTTATACGGACTATGGTTGTTATATTTAGTGTATCTGTATTTGACACTATTTTATTTCCCATAATTTGTCCGTTGGTTTTAATAACCCTTAACACATCAGACGGTATCACAAAATCGCCGTTGTTATCACGATTCAGGCTATATGTACGACATGCAAAACGCCACGGATGCATTGCCAATAAAGTTTCTATGACAAAATCTACAAGTGTTCGCCCCAATTTCGCGGCCGCCGTATCATCAGACAAAGATTGAATCGGGTTCTCACCCAACTTCAACAATGCCATTGAACACAAATCTATTTTCGTTAGCATTATTTTCCCCTATTCTAAAAAAATTGAAAAGGGCCGAAAAAAATCGGCCCTGTTATAAACAATAATCAACCTTAGTCTAATGCACCGGTCGTTACCACACCATCACTAACCGCGATTTTCTTTATTGATGTTTTATCGGATGCGTTGATGATAACAACGTCACCAGTGTTCATCAAAGTTCCGACTGCATTGAAATAACCGCTTGCCGTGATTGTTGCCAATGTCGCACTTTCAACATAGTGCCACAATGTGAACCCATTTGCGTATGCAATTACCGACAAATTTTTGTTTTGAAAAGCCATTGTTTTCCCCTTAGGTTATTAATGTTATTCACCGCATTTCAGACGGACAATTCCGCTGTTATCAATCAGCACCGCGCCTTGGGACATTGTGTTGCTGATAAAGTGCGCTGCACGTTCGCCGTGCCATGAAATATCAGTTTTCACTTCTTGCCCACACGCATGACCAATGCAAGATGCATGATAGATAAAGCAATCACGATGCGTTGACGAAGACAACGGCAAACCATTGTACATCAACCACGTAATACCAAGCCATCTTTTAACTTCACCGCCATTAATGAACGGTAAATCAGAACCAACATAATCCGCAGACGAAAATTCATCGATGCCAAGCAATTCATTCCATTGTTTCACACCAACAACCGCGAAACGACGACCATCATCCGGCACATCATTTTCATTCAGTTTTTCCAACGCGCCCAAAATAACGGTCTTGGTTAAACCGGTCGAATAGTCCCCAGAATTCTGCGTGGTTGAACTCATGGCGGCAACAATCAACTCATCGGTTTTACGACCCAGTGCATACGCACCCGCAGACGCAACAACACGACGTTCATCGATGTTGACTTTCAATTCATCCAATGCATCAACCCAATCACCCGCATAGTAATCTTGCAAATTGCATTCCACGGGTTCGTGGTTAAGGTTCATAACCGGCACCATACCATGACGAGATTTCGTGCTGGCGCTGCCTTTACCGATTTTCTGAAAGGTCGTTGATTTACCAACAACACCAGATTTGCTGCGTACAGTTGAACGCAATTTGGTACCCATCTGTTGATATGCCAAATGGACATCGGCTTCAAATTGTTTCACAAATACTTGATCTATGGAAACAGACATTATTATTCCTTTTGTTAAACGTTATACATGGTGAAAAAATTTTCACCGAACCAAAAATTGTTTTCTGGTTATGCACGTATGCGCCAAAGAACAAAATTAAACGGGTCCGGGAAAGCCGGATTATCCAAATAAAAAAATTCAGTCAGACTGATCACATCTGACTGAAAAATTTTATAAATAAAAATGCCCACATGACGCGGGCATTTTATATATTTAGCGAAAAATTATTTTTTCTTGGCACATTTTTTTGCGCAAGTTTTTTTCGCAACAGTTTTTTTCGCAACCGGTTTTTTCGCTGCAACTTTTTTCACAGCAACTTTTTTCGCTGCTGGTTTCTTTGCAACAGTCTTTTTTGCAACCGGTTTCTTTGCTGCAACTTTTTTCACAGCCGGCTTCTTAGCCGCTGGTTTCTTTGCAGCAGGTTTCTTTGCAGCCGGCTTCTTAGCCGCTGGTTTCTTTGCAGCAGGTTTCTTTGCCGCGGTCTTCAAGAATGTGAATGCCATTCTTCTCTCCTTTCTATTTTTTTTTTGGATAGAACAAATTTCTTTTGTTCTTGATTACATTTTATATTAAACGAAAAAATTAGTAAAGAAGAAAAGTGAATTTTTATAAAAAAAATTCATCACGAATATAATTTTTTGAAACCGTTTTCAATTTTGCGAATGTATTCCGCATCATGATCACGCCAATATTTTGGATCACGCATCATGTTTCGCAAATCAGAATCTGATAATTTTTCGGGTGCGTTACCATCGGTTTCGACATGTGGTTCCATTGATTGCATCATCTTGTAAACACCTTGGATTCCTTGGGGTGTAGAACACAATTCATTAAACGCATCGGCGGGCAAAAACTTTTCACCAAACGATTTTATTGCAACAAAAGCATCGTGCATTTTTTCTTCGCCACCAAAAAATTTTTTTAATTCCAACATTGCATCTGCTTCTTGTTGTAATGAAAAAATTTCAGATATGATTGGTGATAAAAATTCTTGTGCGATACCATAAATTTTTTCAACCTGCGAATTTGTTAAACCAATTTTATGAAATTCTTCACGCACATTTTCATTATCAAACAATTCATTGTGTGGATATTCGTCCGCACTTTCTGGAACGCCAATCGCACGCATAAAGCGGGTTCGCACCGATTCGTCAGATTTTTCATCCGGCACTGTTATCATTCCACCAATCTTTTTTTCAAGCTCATTGTATGACTTTATCAATGCCTCACTGTTTAATGTTCCGTCTTCGTTTAAAAATTTTTCTGGTACTTTTTCCATTTTATTTTCCTTTTTGTTGATTCGTTTTATGCAACATATAAACGCCGCCGACGGCAATCAATGCCTGGATTGTGGCGAACAAGTCCGAATCGCCGACCAAGTACGCACACACCGCAGACATAATTCCGCAAGCTGTCATTATTTGTGTTCGGCGATTCGCAAAAAAACCGCCGCGAAAAAATTTGCTCATGTTGCCCCCGTATAAAAACTATGTATAAAATAAAATTCCATCAATATCACAAATGTATCCGCGCGCAACCGCCCAAGATGGTAAAAATTCACTGCGATGAAACATCGTTGCATGTCGACATGCATCAGGTAAATTTCCATGTAACATTGTTTTTGCAACGCGCAGGCACATTTGAAAATCGCGTCTTGATGCATCCACAGATAAAAATTCATGACGCGTTGATTCAGGTCGCAGCGATTCGAAAATTCTAGAATTTGATATGACGTGTTTGATATTTTTTACATCGTGCATAGCAGCGTTAAAAATCATAGATGTTAATGCTTCGACAACGCGCAAAGATTTCGCGAGTGTTTCTGCATAAACGATTCGCGCGACCGCATACGCCAATGTCATTGTTTCATCGTGCGCTTCGATTATTTCCATTTGCATGATTTTTCCCCAATGTAAAAAGCCACGCGTATCGCGTGGCATAAAAAAATCCGCACATAAAAGCGCGAACTCTATAATCTCTCCTGTTGACGGTGTGAGTATATCATAAAATAATGTGAAAGTCAAGAAAATTTCGCAGCGTACCGATTTTTTGCGACATTTACATCATTATTTCATCACCGTGAATCCACAAGTATTCCGAACCACGTCGCACAACCAGCGCACCCGAATCGTTTATTCCAATCAGTTCAACCATTTCGCCACGATACTTCACCATCCCATTTATTCCCACGGCAAGGTTCATCCACATATCACGAACCGAATCGAATTTCGCATTCATCCATTTATCAAGATTCTTGGTAAGCGCAGAAAAAATTTCGACAACATCTGCACGCGTATATTTATCGGTGCGCGTTGTTGTGTATTCTGCAACAGTTGGATTAGTGTGAACATTTATTCCAATACCGACAATAACGAAACGCCCAGCGTATTCTATCAAAACACCGGAAATCTTTTTCCCAGAAATTAAAATATCATTCGGCCATTTTATTGTCGGCTGTATTCCAAACGACGAAAGCGTTTCTGCAATCGCAACCGCCACAGCATATGAAAGGCGTGGATCACGTTCAGGGGAATTGAAAATAAAACTTGCATACAAATTTCCATGATGCGACACCCATTTGCGCCGGTAACGACCACGCCCCGCGGACTGCGCCAGTGCAACAATCGCACAGTGGTCGCGCGCAGTGCCGTTTGCAATCATATCATACGCATAATCTTGCGTGCTTGGGATTTTATCAAAAGAAAAAACCTTATATCCGCCCAAGTGTGAAAATCCCGTTTGTGTTTTTTATAAAGTCATGACCGTATAGCTTGCGCAGGCCATATATCACAGTTTCTACGCTATGCGTTGTTGCATCCGCCGCATAGCCCAGTGCAACCTTTAAATCACCCGCGGACATGCCGCCGCTTTTGTAGAGCAACATTACAATCCGCGTTTGAATCGGCGAAAGCGAAACATGGCGACCAAAAATGGAATCGATTATTTTCGTATTGTCCATTTCCGCGATGATTGCGGCCTTTAATTCGGCCGGCGAAATCGGCAACTTCAAATTTAATTCATCAAGGTTCACATCACACAACACCGAATCAGCCGTAACTGTCGCCCCAAGTTCAGTTACAATCTGTTGCCACACAGGGTCAGATGAAAAAATCCAAAGTCCTGATAACATATCATAATGATAATACAGCGAAAAACGACTGTCCAATAAAAAACTCCGTCACCGCGAGGCGATGCCGCGATATACCACACCCTGCCCTTCGGGTATCACTCTTTTCGTCGCCCCAATGGCGCGACGAAAAGAGGAACTTGTCGCAAAAAAGGGGAACCGATACGCGCAAGCACGTATCGGTTTTTGGCTGTCGAGAGGCCCACATTTTGCCGTCAATTGGTTCGTTCAGGCCCAGGATTATCAATAAATTTGGTAAATTCCTGGATTGACGCCCCAGTCGACGACAAAATCTTTGATATGCTGTTGGTGGACGGCCAACGGGGCTGACCTTCCTTGGTCCAACGCTTGCTTTTATTAAAGGTCGTCGGGTCTAAACCACTGCACCGCGCCAGGCCCGAACATGACATTCCGTGTTCCATTGCGAATCGCTCTATCGCACGCCAAACATCTTCATGTGTCATAATTTTTCCCTTTTTTCATTAAATTTGACTATATTTTAACGCCGCCAGCACATAACCGCAACAAGCACTATTTCCTAGGAATTCCGGGCATCACAGCGGATTTTTAGCCCATTTTTAGATACCCAAAAAAATTTTTTGACAAAAGTCTTGACAAACGGTTTTCGTTGTATTATATTTTCGTTTGTCAGAGAGGCAACAATCCCTGACCGAGCATGAAAATGTTCGTGGGGCCCAGAGATTCCAGACTCCCTCCTACATTCTCTCTCCTCTGGACTCTGGACCCCAGCAAAGTTTAGAACGGCTTATTTCTTTTTCTCCTTTCCTTCCTTTCAAAGCCGTTCGAAGAATACCGCCGGCAACGGCGGTGTTTCTTTTTACTTTTTTTCAAACACAACTGCGATTTCCCAATGGTCGCTGCCTACGAATTGGTCAAAGGCCGCGGTGGCGGTGATTTTGTACCCTGCATTGGCCAGTATTTTTGCATCACGGCGTAATGTTGTTGGATTGCACGAAACATAAATTACTTTCTTTACATTTGATTCGGCGATAAGTTTTGTTTGCGCCAATGCGCCGGCGCGCGGTGGGTCCATGATTATTACGTCGTATGTGTTTAGCATCTTTACCGACAACGGGTTCTTGAATAAATCGCGCTTTGCACCGATGCCAACAATATCGAATCCATCGGCACCCAAAACAAATGTAAAATTACCAAGACCACAGAATAAATCTGCAACGCGTGCATTTGGTTCAATATGTTCCGCCACAAATTCGCGCATTGCGGATTCGCTTTGTGCGGTCGGTTGCAAAAATGCGTTTGGTATATAGTCTACGGTGTGGCCCGCAAAACTTATTTTCGGTTGCGTTTTTTGCATAACGATGTTGCCGTTCCATGTCACGCGTATAAGTGGCAATTTTTCAACCGATTCTTTGAATTCGCGTGTGAAATACGAAACATCGGAGACAACACCCAAATCGATTCCGTTATCGCAAACCGTCACCAATGCCGAACCCGTGCCAACCCACGGCAACGTGGCCAGTTTCGGCAAAACCGCATTTATTTCCGGCAATAAATTCGGGCACCGGTCAACACGAATTATATTTTTTGTTCCGCGTTCGTAAAAACCGAAATCGCCCCCAGAAAAGCAGAAATCCGCACGACGACGCGCGCCTGGTGCAGTCCAAAAAGGTTCAGTTGATAAATTCCAATTTTTTATTTTCTTGATTTTTTCCGCGCGATAATTCGGCGATGCGAAATCGTATCTACACCCGCCACAGATTGAAAATAATGGGCATTTTTTTATCACTTTATCCGCCCTGCTCTTATCTTAGAAATTTATGCGCGCACCGATACGAACCTGATTTGCGTTTGGTGCCATATCGCGAAATCCGTCAATTCCCGGCTTTAGCATATACACATACCGATAACCGATATCAAGTGTAAATCGTTCACCAAATTCGATACCAAGCCCCGCAAGTGCCGCAAATGATGCGACCGTATCACTATCCACCGTTATATCTTGACCGCTAAGCCATGTTGCACCAATACCGGCACCAACGTACGGCACAAGTTTCTGTTTGTAAAACATGCGGTAAATGCTATCAATTCTTGCATCAACAATCATATTCAAAAACGCCGTGTTCGTGTTGATTGAAAAAGTGCTCCACTTTGCCTTGGCACCGAAATAATCCGCCTCTATCCGGAAAGTATCAAAAAGACGGATTCCAAGCATAACATCAAAGCCTGATGTATCACGTCCATCGGCAGTTATATTGCTATCCGAAGTATAATCTTGCCACATTGAAAAATCATACATTCCGCCTGCATAAAAACGATGTTTAGATGCGTATGCTTCACGCGCAGCATCCGCGCCTTCGCCCTTCCATGTTTTCTGGACTCTGTATGTAATATCCGCGTTTGCCACAAATGGCACAAGACAGAAAAGACAAACTAATAATTTTTTCATAAATTCACCCCCATCAGAAGTTTACACGAAATGTTGCCATGATATTGCTGATGCTATCAACACTATGATGCGCCAGATTCCAACCAAACCCATGTTCAATCATCATCTGATACTGATAGTAAACATCAATTCCAATCATATCTGTAAACATAAAGTTCACGCCTAATTCCGCACGCGGTGCCGCAACCGCCAATCCATCCGAACCGGTTGGCCCCTTAAAATCATACACACCAACGCCCGCACCAAAACCCATAAACGGAACAATTGTGCGGCGATATGTAATATCACCTTTTTGTACATAGCGACGTGCTAAATCAAAATACAGCATGCCGTTTATCATGTTATAGTGTGCATCTTCGCCTGCAAGGTCAGAGAAACGAAAACTGGACCGTTGGAATTCTAATTCGGTACGCACATAAGACGACATATTCCACCCAAGCCCAATAAGTAAATTCCAAGAATCTTTGGATGGATATTTTTCATCCGCAACATGCGCCTTTTTCGATGCGAACCCAAGGTTCATTCCGCCACCCATACGCATATACATTGATGTAGGGATAAAAATGCGATAATCGTCATCCTCATCGTATTGTACAGGTTTTTCATCATAAAAAACTTCGTGTCCCATTTCCCCCGCGCCGACACCTTCGGCCGTAAGTGGCTGATAAACAAGTGCGCCAGAAGATTGAGTGATTATCCTGCTCTGCGATCGTGCAGAACTGTGTCCACTTTGATTTTTAAGGCCACTCCGAATTTCACTTGTTAAACTTTTGGCGCCGGCATCTGCGCAGAACGCACCGACCAACATCGCCAACACAAAATAAGATATTTTTTTCATTTGATAATTCCACTTCATTTATAATTCTGTATCATTGTATCATAAAATCTGACTTGATTCCAGTATGTTTTACGACTAAACTTAAACACATGAAAAAAAAGATTGCGATAGTTGCGGGGGCGTTGGACTTGCCGATTTTGACACGCGACGCTTTGCGGCGTAGGGGATGGGATGTGTTTGTTATCGGACTTAAGAATTTCTATGACCCGCGATTAAATCCTGATTTGGTTATTCGGCTTGGTGGCGCGGGGCGGGCAATATATACCGCACGACGTATGGGTATTAAAAAGGTTATATTTGTCGGTGCGATTGGGCACCCGAACTTATCCGATTTGCGGCCGGATTTATGGACGTTTTTTGCGCTTTTCAAAATGTTAAAACATCAACGGGGGTATGATTCTATGGCAATTGCGTTAAATAAAATTATGACTGATGCCGGGTTCGAAGTGGTCGCGGCCCAAGATTTGGCGCCGGAATTAACATTTGAACATGCGGGTGTGCTAACTAAAAAGAAACCCGCGCGCGCGGACATGGCAAACATTGAACGCGCAATTGATGTTTCGCATACTATCGGTGCCGCAGATATCGGCGCATCGGTCGTTGTGGATAAACAGGTCATCGCGGTAGAGGCCGCCGAAGGAACTGCACGAATGCTTGACCGCGTTGTTGAAATGCGAAAAAATCGCAAAAAAACCGGTGGTGTTTTTGCAAAAATGACCAAGCCTGGGCAAGATTTACGTATAGATATTCCCGCAATAGGCGTTGATACTGTGAATGCCGTGGCCGATGCAAAATTGCATGGAATTATTGTGAACACAAAGACTTGCTTTGTCGTGCATCGCGAAGATGTTATAAAACGCGCAAATGAACGCGGAATTTTCATCATGGCTGTTGACGAATAAATTGTTGACAACAATATAATTTAGTGTAATAATACCTGCTGTTACGGCGAAACGCCGTTTAGATTCACATCAAAACATAAAGTAAAAAGATGCAGTACGATTACATACGACAAGAAATCATAGACACCATATTCCCGATTCATTTTCCGGGTGATAATACATCGACAAAAATAGGGGACGTTATACCCTTTTCTAAACGTATAACACAAGATATAATGTATAGATTTGGCATAAAATCATTAGATTGCGATATGTCTAGTCTAAGCACAGATGAACTTTGCGATGTTATTTATGAATCCAAGAATCCAAAGACCGGTAAAAAACATGTGTTGAATAGACATCAGATTTTTGCGATTGTTCTATCCACTTTTAGTTCTTTGGTTGGACGTGATGTTTCACGCGAAGAACACATCGGCAGATTAAAGACGGAATTTTTAGACCACAAAGGTGGATTGTTTGAACAAAAATTGATAAAATTATTACAAGATGCGTTTAATGAAAACATAGAAATAGATTTTCAAACAAATCCCAAATTAACTGTTTATAATTTCGCGAATCAGATAACATATGCTTTGGTTAAGTGTGGCAGAGCCGTTGACCCTAAGAAAGAGTGCACCAATATGGATTCTTTCTGGGCACCGATTTGGATGGCAACAACTTTTGATTCCTTGGTGTACAATTTGGACAAAGCACTTGGCGTTTGGACATCAACCAAAACAATATCAACCCTTAGATCGTATGAAGAATTCGAGGAATACGTTACTAAACAGGTAATCAAAAGTAAACTTGAAGGGATTGTGTTGGGGCATGACGCACCCAGAAACGAAAAATCACCGTCTGATATTTTTATTTCTGCATGCGACAAAGAATATATCAAACGCAATGTACAAAATATCTTTAATATAACGGTTGGTTATGATATTTCTGGAACGCGATTGAGTCAACTTTACACATACATTTACAAAAAAATAAAATATTCTGTGGAATTACAAGACAAATTGTTTGGTTTTCAGCACAAGGAAGAGCAACCAATTCTATCACCCAATAAAAAAACAAAAGAAGTAACGCGCAATCAAATTTTTGTAAACATTATTCGGAATATAAATCATGCAGTTTGCCTGGGGCATAGCGTTCAAACATATACGTACATCAACACTTTGATGAGCCGTATAAAAGACACCCCGGAAAAAACGACCAGATTACAAAACGCGTTCAAAGAAATAGAAAATAAATATAACATAAAGATAGACCTATCAAACCCACTTTTAACTGTTCGTGATATTTGTAATGCGGCTCACAATTCTTTTATTGAACAAGGCAAATCTAAATCTATATATGTCGCAATAGAAGATATGCACCCATTATGGGCGGCAATAAACAAATCACTTGATTTCGGTTTCCTTAAAAGTATTTTACGGAACGAATACAACATTAAACAAACTGTTTATAATTTATCAAATTGCCGAACATTTGACGACTATAAACGATTGATTGTCAACACAAAACTAAATGAAAAACGGAAATAAAAATGATAGAAAAAAACCAAGAAACTAAAAGAAAATTATACTACGAATGCCATTCGGAATGTGCGGGTATCTTTCGAAAATATCCTATGTTACTGCAACATGTTTATGAAGCACAAAATAATCTTGATGAATTTAGGCAAAAGATAAATATTGTTTTTGGCATCACATTTTCAGATGATAAAATTTCAGCGATATATGATGATCGAACATCCGAAAACGATTTCTTACAAAATTTACAGACTAGTATTTGTGCACGGTATGCGCGTGAACAAGTAAAAAAGCACACAAAATAGTATTTTAAAACGCCGGAAAAATCCGGCGTTTTTGTTTGATTTACATTCAATTTATTTCTTTTGAATATCAACAACCTTGACCTTGAACACAACGTCTTTGCCGGCCAAACTTGGAACATATTGTTCTGGGAAAGTAATATTCAAATCACGTTCTTCACCTTTTTTCGCGCCAATCAATTGTTCTTCAAATCCCGGAACGAATTGACCACTGCCCAAAACCAACGGATATGATTCCGCCGTACCACCTTCAAATGCGACACCATCCAAATAACCCGCAAAGTTGATGATAACCGTATCACCATTTTGTGCAGTTACATCACCCGCATCGCAACCCGCGCAAACAAGTGCGCCGCACAGACCAAATACACCAAGCATTTTTTTCATGTTTTTTCCTTTTTGTTTTTTTGTTTTTTGTTTGTTTTAGTTGTTGTAAACGCATCGGAAGCCATACTCACGCATTGTTGCGCCTTCGGCTTCTACCCTGTAATCAAAAAACGGTGTTGGGCGCATCGATTCGAAAGACGGCCGATCATAAATCAAAACTATACTGTCGGCATTACGACCGCAAACACGTTTCATTTCATAATCGGCGACACGCGAAAGAACACTGCGTATATCGCCGTCAATATCCATGCCATCCGCATTTTGTATCAAACGCAAACGCATTTCCCGCATATCAGTATTTCCAAGCAAAATTTGAACCCGAACCATTGCGCCACGATATTCTTGCCACCGGGTTTCCATACGCGATGTGTTCCATTTTTTTTCTATTTCATCCAATTCTTTATCGGTCTTTGGACGATAAGAATCGATTCCGGCGTATTCGTTATTCGACTGCATAAAAGTGCTTGTCCGTTCATTATAATACGGTGCGTCTTCACCACCATTTGCAAAATCGCGACGATTATATTCAGACGAACATCCCGTCAATCCAAGGCCACAGGCCAAAATAATAAAAAATATTTTCTTCATTTCTTTCTCTCTTTTTTTTGATTCTAACAAATAAACTTTTTTGATTCAAGTGCCGATTTGTGATAAAATGAATTTGATGACGAATGTTGTATTGGAATCTTTACTGAAACCGATATCGGAATTTTATCGACCGTCCTTTGTCGAAGAAATTGCGATAAACCACGCCGGCGAAGTGTGGATGCGCCTGCATGGGGCGCGCGTGCCGTGGGTTGCGTATGATGCCCCGGTGCTTAGCAAGCAATATCTGATTGACCTGATTCATACCATCGCGAATATTTATGAACGGCCGTTTGACCCAATTCATGGAATTCCTGTTGTTTATGCGACTTTGCCCGGCAATCATCGTTTTAGTGCTATCGCAGGCCCGAACGTTCAATATGACGAACGCGATATAACCGGCGGTGTCGCGCTAAATATTCGTGGCGAAGGCGTGGCGGAAACATCGTTTGGCGAATACCACCTGGAACGTGGCAAGAAATTGATGAAGGTAAAACCACGTCAAACGAATCGGCCCGATGACCCGTACGACCGTTTGATGTCTGCAATAAATGACGGCAGTCCGATTTTGATAAGTGGCGCGACCGCAACCGGAAAGACGACTTTCCTTAATCACATGCTGACGCTGATTGACCAAAACAGCCGCGTTATCACTGTCGAAGATGCGCGCGAAGTTCGCGTTCCGCAAAAAAATCACGTGCACTTTGTTCTGTCGCGAACCGAACAAACAAACGATTTTAATTATGCACGGTTACTCGATTTGGTCGTGCGTATGACCCCGGACGTGATTATTGGTGGTGAAATATCAACGGACAATGCATCGGTTCTTTGGGAAATGCTTGGGACCGGACATGAACATTTCTATACGACGATTCACGCAGAAAGTGCCGAAGCCGCCTATGCCGCGTTCGCCGATAGAATTTTGCACACGCAACCCGCGTATAATCGCACTGATTTGATTGCGGAAATGAAAAAGAAAATCCGCGTTGTGCAACTGTCGCGTGATGGGTCACTGCGCGCCGTGACCGAGGTAGTTTAGTTTAACAAACAAAAGGAAGAAAAAATGTCTTATCTTGATATAGAAGAACAACTTGACCAAATAACAGATGATTTGCGTCAAAAACTTGAGCAGGCCGGCGCAATTGATAAAAATGGCAAAACGATAGATTCTGCAAAATTTGACGGGGTAATCGAAAACTTGGTTGATGAAATAATCCCAATATCACGGGAATTAGAATTGGGACGATATGACGCGAATTCTAGAAATATTGTAGAAAGTAGGATTGCATGGCTGCGTAAAATAAAAAATGCACATTCTATTGCTTATCCAACCAATTTAAGCGATGGCAAGGAAGAAGAGATTATGCAAGATATTGCTAAACACAAAACCAAACGTTCACCCGAAGTTTTCAAAACTGGCGTTAAAAATTTTATACACATATTCGGATTTCAACGGCGGGTGCCACAGAAACTTGGGTATGAAAAATAATTTGCCGCGCAGAACGCGCGGTTTTTCTTTACATAAAATTCTGTGGATTGACATCGATTTTGATTCTGATGTTTGTCGGAACATTCATGTGCGAAAGCCATTTTTTCACAATAGGTTGCAAATATGCACGCGCATCACCCGCGATTAAAAATCGCATACGGTAAAACCCGCGGACCTGATACATTTGGGCGACAATCGGGCCCATTATGCGCGCGCCGTTCACGTTCGGTTTTTGCACCGCAAGCGTTTCACAAAAACGTTTTAATAATGATTCATTTTTTGATTCAACAATTATCGCAATCAGTTGCCCGAACGGTGGCATCTTTGCCGCACGCCGCACGGCTATATCACCGTGCAAAAATTCATCACGATTACCCGCACAAATCGCGGTCAAAACAGAATTTGTCGGTTGATATGTTTGCAGCAACACGCGCCCCGGAACTTTGCCGCGACCGGCGCGACCGGCAACTTGGAATAACTGTTGAAAAGTATGTTCCGCCGCACGAAAATCTGTTCCAAACAAACCCATATCGCTATCGACCACGCCGACCAGTGTCAAGTTCGGGAAATGATGTCCCTTGGCTAAGATTTGCGTTCCGATGATAATATCCAATTCGCCTGATTCCATTTTTTCAACGAGTCTTTCAAGTGCGCCATGCGACATCATTGTATCACTGGACACCAGTGCCGTTTTTGCGCCGGGGAATCGGGCGGCGACCTCTTCTTCTATCTTTTCAAGTCCCGCGCCACGCATAGAAACAGTGTCGCCACATTCGGGGCATTTGTCGGGGAATGTCTTTGTTCGTCCGCAAATGTGGCACAGTAATTTTCCCAACTTTTTATGATATGTCATACCGACCGAACATTCGGGGCATGTCGCGACCCAGCCGCACTTTTTACACTGTGTAATTGGCGCAAATCCGCGCCGATTGATAAACAACATAACCTGCCTACGGTTTTGAATCGTATCGCGAATCGCATCACACAGAATCGGTGATAATGCGCCGGCGCGCGTTTCATCATTTATTTTATATTCCGCCGGTCGAAATTCGCGCAAATCGATTGTTTCAATTTTGGGCATTTCCGCACCGCCATAGCGCGACTTTAACACATGATGACCGTATCGCCCGGTTTCCACATTGTTCATTGTTTCTTCGGACGGTGTTGCACTGGCCAGCACAACGGGGATTTTTTCCAGTTTTGCGCGGAGTATCGCCATATCGCGGCCATGATAGTTTCCCATATCTTCCTGTTTGTATGATGAATCATGTTCTTCATCGATTATAATCAGGCCCAAATCTTGCCATGGCAAAAACAGTGCACTGCGCGTGCCAACAACGATTTTGATTTCGCCGGTTAAAACCCCGCGCCAAATATCACGCCGGCGCGCCGCGGTAAGATTACTGTGCCACACAATGGGTGGCGCACCGAAGCGCGATTCGAACCTTTTTATGAATTGCGTGGTAAGCGCAATTTCCGGCATCATCAATAATACCGAACGGCCCGCACTATATGCGCGCCAGACGGAGTCAAAATAAACCTGAGTCTTACCACTGCCCGTGATACCATCAATCAGATTTACCGAAAAGCCACCGCGCACAATATCGCGCCCGATACTATCGGCGGCGGCGCGCTGTTCGGCATTTAGTTCTATGTTGTCTTTATCGGTGTATTCGTAATTAAAACTTTCGGTGCGGCGGCGCGTTGATACCGGCAACAACATTTCACGCGCAATCATTGTTTTTACGACCGAAGGCCCAACACGCGCGATATTTTGAATATCGTTTGCCGACATCGGTTCATTATTATTGATTTGAAAAGCGTCCAAAACCATCTGGCGATTTTCGGTCATCTTGGCATTTTTAGATTCAAAATTATACGCATATAATTGTTCAGTCTTTGGTTCGTTAAACGCGTCCGGCACATTTAGAATTAGTCGCAACACCGCGCCCGGTGCCATCAATGTCCATTCCGACATTTTTTGAATCCACTGCAACGCCGCGACCGGCAATTTATACGGCAAAACCGCGCTGACACTTTTTATTTTTTCTGGTGGTAAATCACTGTCGCCGACCCCATAAACTATCCCGACATAGGGATGGTTCATAACACTGCACCGGACAAAGGTTCCAATTTCCGCATCGGCACTCAGGCGGTAATCATATCCATGATTTACCACGTTTGGGACAAGAATCTTTACAATTGTGTCTTTGCTAAACATACGAATAAAATACTTGTTTTTTTCTTTGGTTTCAATAGTATTTAATAAAATAAAAAGGGGAAACTGATGTGGATGTATTTTTTTGCGGTTTGTGATTTTCTGTGCCGGTTTATTCCGGTGCGCCGTTGGCGCGTGTATATGCGGCGCGTAAAATTGTTTGATTGGTATCGAAAGTATAATGCACTTAAACGCACATTTCCAAATCTTGACTTTTACGATGTCAAAATGATAAAGGGCGGTTGGAATATCGGATTTATTGTTGAAAACAAATATGTATTTAAGGTTAGAAAACACAATGAAATAAAAGTTCCACAGGATAAAATTATCCGTGAAAAACGTATTACAGATGCACTTGCGCCGTTTTCACCAGTGCGTATTTTATCTATACGTATTGTTCAGGCGGGCGAATATATGTTCTATAGATATCCGTTTATTCCAGGAAAAAATTTGAATTTGATGGGTGTAAAAAAAATAACAGAACATCGTGAAAAATTGGCTAAACAAATCGCAAGTTTTATATACAAAGTTCATAATTCCAAGCCCGCAAACATTGATGATTTGAAAAAAGGGTCTGATGGTGATGGATGGAATCATAATGACCTTTGTAATAACATAATCGTTGACCCAAAAACCATGGACATTGTTGGAATTATTGACTGGGAATATGCAGGTTGGGGTAAATTAGAAACCGAATTTGCAAACGCAACTGCGTTTTCAAGTGCTATGCGTGAATCTGGCATTGGTGATATTATTCGGCAAGAATACAATGCTATTCTTGAAAAGGTTGCCGCGAAACAGCAACGGCAATCGGAACGTCAACGGGCGCGTGCGCAAGCCGAAGAACAAATTCAAAGTAACACTGAAACGTCGTCGCTGGATATGTGATTTATTGTTACATCGGGCGTGAACTGCGTTTTGAACCATGTTCTTTGTCGCTTGGCATATTGATTCGTTTTGGTTATCCAGTTTTCAATCGCCGCATCGCGCGTGATTTTTCCGGTTATGTAATCGCACAGTTGCACAGCACCGATTGCCCGATTGGGGTTAAGATTGTTTTTAACAATATATTCTGCCTCCCTTTGCGCGCCGCCCGAAAGCATTTCTGGGATTCGCGCTGCGATGCGTTCGTGCAACACTTTTAACGGCGGGTTTATCAGGATTTTATACGGTGTCGGCGTAATTGCACCCACGCGCGGTTCGTTCCACCATTCGGTTATTTGACGACCGGTTTGTAAAAAAACCTCTAATGCCCTTGCCACACGTTGCGAATCCGTCATGTCTGTACCCGCAACCATCGCACGCGCTGCATTTAAATCCCGCGCCACCATTTCACGCGCCCGCGCACGATTTTCCGGTGATATTTCTGGAATTTCCGCGATACCATTCAAAAGCCCGTTTATATAGTATCCTGTGCCACCAACAAAAATCGGTACAAAACCCTTTGCGCGCACCGCATCATATTCATGCCTTGCGAGTTTGATATAGTCCGCAACACTGATTTGCTCCGACAGCGGCAAAATGGAAAAAAGCCGATATGGGACACCATCGATTTCGTCCGCAAGTGGGCGACCGGCAAACGGACTTGCCGATATGTTTTCAATGCCGCGATATACTTGCACACTGTCGCAGTTTATGATTGCGCCATGAACAGCCTTCGCCAATTTGTGTGCGAAATCTGATTTGCCTGATGCGGTTGGGCCGGCGATAATATACGCGCTTTTAGTATTCATCATGCTAATTATACCGCACGATTTGCTAAATTCAAGCAAAGGCAAAATTCAGATTGGAATTTTCGGCAAATAGTGCTATGATAGGTCGGCATTAAACAAAATAAAGGAAGGTATATTATGTCAAAAAAAGTAAAAGTTGCGATAAATGGTTTTGGCCGCATTGGGCGTTTGGTTCTGCGTGCAGCATTGGAATCGGGGCGCGATGATATCGAATTCGTTGCGGTAAATGATTTGGCACCGGCGGAACAAAATGCGTATTTGTTACAGCATGATTCTGTGCACGGCAAATTGCCGATGGATGTTAAACTGGACGGCGACACGATTGTGGTTGGCAATCAACGCATTAAATGTCTTGCCGAAAAAGACCCGACAAAATTGCCGTGGGGCAAAATGGGCGTTGATATTGTAATGGAATGCACTGGTCTTTTTACCGCGGCGGATAAGGCGCGTGTTCATATTGACTGTGGTGCAAAGCGGGTTTTGGTGTCGGCACCGTCTGCGGGCGCGGATAAAACAATTGTGTTCGGCGTAAACCAAGATACTTTAACAAAAGACGATATTATCGTTTCTAACGCATCTTGCACAACAAATTGTCTTGCCCCAGTGGCCCAGGTTTTGGATAAAAAATTCGGAATTGTGTCGGGATGGATGACGACAGTTCATGCGTACACCGGCGACCAACAATTATTGGATAAAAATCATAAAGATTTTCGGCGCGCACGCGCGGCGGCCCTTTCTATGATTCCAACCAGTACCGGCGCAGCCAAGGCGATTGGATTGGTCTTGCCGAACTTGGCGGGAAAATTGGACGGGATTGCTATCCGCGTTCCGACACCTGATGTTTCGGTCGTAGAATTGGTTGTGAATTTGAAAAAAGATGCGACTGTGGATGCCGTGAACAATGCTATGCGCGCGGCGGAATCCAAGACGTTTGGCTATAACGAATTGCCGTTGGTTTCAATTGACTTTACGCACGATGCGCACAGTTCCGTGTTCGATTCAACACAAACGCATGTAATTGATAATCGGCTTGTTCATGTAACGGCGTGGTATGACAACGAGTGGGGATTTTCAAACCGTATGAGTGATACCGCCGTCGCAATGGGAAAGTTGTTATAAGCATAAGAATCGCCGCAATTGCGGCGATTTTTATTGAAACCATAATTTTTTATGGCATACTTATGGCCAAGCAAAGGAATAGATATGAAAAAGGGTTCTATAGAACACCAAGATTGGCATAGTGTAATTGTGGCTGTGGTGGTGGTTGCGTGTATTTTATCTACGGTTCTTATTGCAAGTTACTATAACAATCGTAAAGAAGCGGTTCGTAAAATTTCTGAGTGTAAATTTAAATTACGCGAAAACGCTGATGCACGACGCACTTATATGGCGACCGCACCGGAATTTACGCAAAGTGCGCATTTACGTAAAGTTATCGATTCTTTGATGCTTGTTGATGATTCATTGGATTTGAAAAAAAATCAACGTCTTGTTTCAAGACTTGAAGATATCGCGAAATACGATGATTCTATTGCCACCAGCAGATTGGCACAATTTGATACGATACAAAATCGATTGAAACGCGAAATGCAAAAATACCAAAATAAATTGAAATAATATTACTAACAACACATACCAAAAATATGTTATAATTCATCCAAAGGAGTAGAGAGATGAAGGTGGCGATTATTGGTATTGGTTCGGTTGGTTCGGCCGTTGCGACAGCGGTGAAAAATACTGGCCTGGTGCATGAGATTGTTTTGTTTGACCGCGATGGTGTGCGGGCGCGCGCCGCCGCCGAAGATTTGGGTCATGCCGCGACCTTTGGATTTAATGTTGATATTTCCGCCGTGAACAACTATCGCGGAATTCGCGGTTCGGACATAGTTATCATCTCCGCCGGCGCGAATCAAAAGCCCGGCGAAACGCGCACCGACCTGTTGCATCACAATGCCGAAGTGATTCGCGACATTGTGCCGCGTGTTATGGCAAATGTTGACCCAAAGCGCGTGATTCTAATTATTGTAACAAACCCGTTGGACGTGATGGTTATGTTGGCCCAAGAACTGTCCGCCCTGCCCCCGGCGCGCGTGATTGGAACGGGCACTATGCTTGATTCCGCGCGTTTGCGCACGATACTTGCGCGGGGACTTGACGTGTCGCCGCAATCGGTTCATTCCTATGTGCTTGGCGAACATGGCGACAGCAGTGTGATTGATTGGTCATCGATTACCGTTGGCGGATTATCACTTGATGATTTTTGTCGCCAAGTAAAAGTCCCGCTCACCGCCGCCATTCGCAACAGTATCGAAGAACACGTTCGCAACGCAGCGTATGAAATTATTCGCGGGCGTGGCGCGACATGGGACGGAATCGGCGCCGCAGTTGCAGATTTGTTAAAGTGCATTGTAAATGACGAGCATCGAATTCTAACTGTGTCGATTGCCGCGGGCACGGGCGCGCATGTGTTGGCCATGTCTTTGCCGCGCATAGTTGGCGCGAACGGCGTGGTTGCGACACTGAGCCCCAAGATGTCGCCGGCGGAATCCGCCGCGTTAAAGAAAAGCGGAAAAATAATTCAAAAGAATTTTTCACGGGTGTGATGTTGCAGATAAGCGACACACAATTTAGGGGAACCTATCTTCCCACATTAAATTCGTCACCGAAACCGGCGACGGATTGGCCGCCGATATAGCAACCGATGTCTTCGAATCCCTTTTTGACCTGGGCTTTTTTGACAAGGTTCGCCGTCACAATTCCGCCAACGGTGCCAAGAACAATACCGGCGATACTGTCCGACGCAAGGCGTGCGGTGTTAAATTCGCCGTTCTCATCGCGCCATACATTTTTTTCGAACCCGCCAATCGTCGCGGTTAGATTGTTAAATTTGCTGTCAAGGTCGCTTTCCAAACCCGCAATATATTTTGCCGTCCATTCGCACCGACCGTTTTTGATTTCTTTGTTGCCATCACTGCACACGCATTTTTCATCCCGCACAACCGTTTCCGGAACAACGCAATTACAATTCGAATTCATATTCGCCAAATCAGTACAGGTTTTCTTTACGGTTGTTTTCGTCTCGGTTTTTACATTGGATGTCGAAGGTTCATTTTCTGGTTGTGGTGTTTGCGTATTTTTGTCTTCCTGGCAATAGCCATTTATCGGCGTCCAACCGTTTTCGCATGCAGTTGCGGTGCAGACGCGCACACCCGCACTTTGCCACGCACAATGCCACGCCGTCGAATGCAGATATGGACGCACCGTATTATCAATGCCGGTACAGTCAGAATCAGACGAACAAGATTTATAATTAAATTTTGTCGGTTTTAATTTACATTTATATGGCCCATCATTTTCGTATGGATCTCGACACAAACAGCGATATCTGTAAAAATTTTTTTCACCGCCAGTCGATTCACAATCCGCCGTGTAAGATTCAAGTTCGCTTCGTGAAAATTTACATATATTTTTTGCACTTTCACCGACATCATAATTATAAAAGAACACATAATCGTCCGGATCTCCTTCAACTTGATCACGTGCATTACGGTCTGTCACAGGGTCATTTGCACAATCAGCAATCCAACGTGTAGGTTCAACAAATGACCACTTGGGGATATTAGAATAACACGTGTAGAAACCTGGACCACTTGGACCAAAATTTGTATAAATATCAACAGCGTTGGGGCAACCATAATCGTCCCCAGTATGTTCACCACAGTAATAATAATCATACGTAGAAGTTCTTTGGATCCAGGCACCTGTAGTAGTATCTTCACCGCGGGCAGGCCTGATCACTGCGCAAATCGTTGCGGAATAAGTTGGCGCCGTGATAGCATACAAACATAAAACGACTAAAATTTTTTTCATACCTACCCCCCCCTTCACAGAATCCAATTGGTCGGATGTGTTATCCGACCATGCGCGTTATTTTGTTTGAAAACGGCCCAAAAATTTTAGAACCTTTGTTTGGTCCATGTGTTCCGTAACTTTTTTACCAATCTCTTTTCCTGTGACGTGTCTGTCACGCAAAATTTCCATAATTTCATAGATTGAATCTTGGGGTAAATTTACATTTTCACCGTCCACAATCAAATCACAACGCCACGGTAAATTTTCGGTTGCTGCACGGAATTTTATTGTAAAAATTTGTTCATTCGTATCGGGCGAAAGCAAAATGTATTCGCGATGCCCACCATTTTTATCAGTCGAAAATTTTATCTGATTTTTCTTTTCTTCGGCCAATTCTTTTATTGTATCGAAAGTAGCCTTTTGAAATTTGTTTAATTTCATTTTTAATCTCCTTTGTGTATTGTTTGTATAATAAAAATACCCAACAAGAAAAAATCTTAATGGGTTGGAGTTTCCAAAACAATACTTCGAGGATTGTTGTGTGTATTCAATATATTCCACACACTCCAACCCGCAGGTTGGAGATTTTTTATGTCATCACTGACAACGAAGTATGGAGTTTGGAATCTCCAGATGACAGCAAACCACCATCATCAGAGAAAATGGTACATTATATTGGGTAAAAAATCAATACAAAAAACGGGGTGTTACACGATGTTGAGATATCAAAACACTTAAATTGTGCAAGTGTTAATAACCAACGAATCACAAAATGCGGAAAACATACCGGGGTTTCGGCAAACATTCATATTTATGCTATGCGGCGCGCGTGATATAGTTTTGGTATGGGGGATAAAATGTCAACGAACGATGTCCAATACCAAAAACTAACGCACGGCAACGGTTTTTGTGCAAAGTATAACGGCAACATAATCGGCGAAATCGATATTGTCTATGTCGGCGCAAATCGTTTGCTTATTGAATCCACGCAAATCGACAGCGCGTTTGAAAACAGTGATGTATGCAAAAACCTGGTGCGGTGTGTCGCGGATTTTGCGCGTCACGAACACAGGAAAATTTTATCGCTTTGCCCGCGCGCGCAATCAATCTTTAACAAGTACGCGGAATTCGATGATGTTAGACTCATGAAACTTGCCGCGTAAAGATTTATTCTATATTCAAATTATGTTAATACCCGATTAATATGGACACTTAAAATTCCAGAGAATCGTCACACCGCTGAAGAGCGGTGCCCAGACATCGCGATAGCGATGGTTTGCCCCGCAGGGGATTTTTCATCGCAAAGCGATGAAAAACATAAATGTCTGCGACGCGGGTTTTTGCATTCGCAAAAACTGGGCCCCGGCCTTCGCCGGGGTGACGGCATTCTGGAATAATAACCTCGTTCCGTTTTAATTGTGCTTTAACCTTCCACATTCAAATTATCAAGGACGAATTTCCAATCGATTAGGAATTCCAAGAAATTATCAATAAATTCTGCGCGCCGATTTTGATAATCCAAATAATACGCATGTTCCCACAAGTCCAAAACAAGCACTGGTTTTAATCCATCGGTAATTGGTGTTTCCGCGTTTTTCGTTGCGATAATTTCGAACTTTTTATCGGGCCGCATAACAACCCAGACCCAGCCAGAACCAAAGACATCGTTCGCAACAGATTTGAATTTTTCTTTGAATTCCGCCGTGCCACCAAACGCATCTGACATCAAATCTGGAATCAAAGTATTCCCGCGCCCAAGGCAATTGAAAAAGAATTCGTGATTAAAAATCTGCGCCGCGTTATTGAAAATTTTTGTCGCGTTTCTATCGCCGTGTGATTTCATAATAATTTCGCGCAAATCCATATCGGCGTATTCTGTTCCGTCAATAAGTTTATTCAAATTTGCGATGTATGCACCAAGGTGTTTATCGTGATGCGTGCGCACTGTTTCAACGGACATATATGGCACAAGGTCTGTTTCACGAAATGGTAATGGGTATTCGGTAAGGTTGAACATTTTATATCTCCTTTGAATTTTATTTTGCCAAAAATGCGCGAATGCGACCATAGGAAAATTTGTTTGTTTTTCATTAAAAACTTCTTGCGCTGGGCACGCGGATATTTCTATAATCTCTTTGCAAAGTAATAAAAGGAGAAAAAATGAAAAAAACAACTTTGTTTGGTGCACTTGCAGGTGCGATGTTTATTGGAAACGCAATGGCCGCGGATATCACGATTTACTATTCGCCAACATGCCCGCATTGCCATCATGCGCGTGAATTTATTTCCCAGAATTTGATTTATGAATATCCGAATTTAAATGTTACAACGGTTAATGTTATGGATGCTGCAAATCGTGATGAATTTATGGCGACACTTAAAAAGTGCGAATACGAATCGGGTGGCGTGCCGGTGATGGTTGTTGGTGAAAAATGCTTCCAAGGTTACGGCGATTCTATGGGCGATTCAATTCGCGCCGCGATAGAGGTTGATATGGACGATGCGGCCAAAACAGTCGCCGCCGAAAATAAAAAGGCAATGGAATCTGATGCGGCCGCTTTCCGCGATGCGCACGCGGATCGCGTGTCTGCAATTGTCGAACGCGTTGTTGAAAAGACAGAAAACGCGGACGCAAAAAAAAACTAATTAAATGGAACGCGAACTGGTTCTATTACGGAATCCTTGGGATTTTTGTGGTGGGATTGGTTTTGGTTCTTTGTCGTAAGAAAAAATAAATAACAGGAAAGCACGATGTTTAATTTGACCGGACTTGATTACGCATACATTGGAATACTGCTTGCATCCACAGTATGGGCAACGATACGTGGCGGAATTTATGAAACCATCGCAACGTTGTCTTGGGTGGTCGCGGCAATAACCGCACGGTTCGTGTCACCGATGCTTGATAAATTGCTGCAGGGTTGGTTCGGGTTGCCTGAATCAACCGTGGGCACGTTGGTTGCATCGTACTTCATCGTGTTCTTCGTTATTTTGCTAATTGCTGGATTCTTTAATCAGAAATTGCGTGATAAAATTCAGGCCAGTGTGATGAGTGTTACAGACCACACGCTGGGCGTAATATTTGGAATCGTTCGTGGCATTGTTGTTATGGGCGTTTTCTATTGGGTCGCGCTTTGGTATTTTTCTGATACTCCACGCGTGCCGGCATGGCTTACCGATGCGCGTACCCGTCCGGTGATGCAGGTTACGGCACTAAAACTGGACGAATGGTTTATCCCGGGGCCGACAAGTAAGCTGTTGCTGCGGGATATAGAAGGTTCGCGTGAGGCACAAAAGATTTACGACAACCTGATTAATCCGCGTGTGGTTGATGATTCAAATAAGGACGCCGCGCCGGCGAATACGGAAGAAACCGGTTATAAAAATTCCGAACGGGGCGCACTGGAAAATCAACTGCTGCAAATTGAAAATGTCGCAAACGCGGTTGAAAAACGCGAAAAAGAACGACAGGAAAACAACTAAAAAGAAACGGAATCAAATGATTCCGTTTTTTTGTAATTTGATTTTTGGCCCGTCTTCGCGCACTTTGTGCGCTACGCCGCGGCACTAAAATTTTTTAAGCCCACGCTTAACTGCGTGGGCTAACAAAATTTCGTGGTGCCAGTTGTCGGACTTGAACCAACGACCCTCTGATTACAAATCAGATGCTCTACCAACTGAGCTAAACTGGCAATGCCGTATTATTATACACGTGTGAATATTAAAATCAAGTGCTTTTATTTTGTACCTGTTTGTGATATAATTCGTTGAAAGGCAGGGAGAAGAATGTCTAAAGTCTTGGCATTTTTGTTGATTTTGACTATTCCAAATATGGCAATGGCTGATGATGCAAGCGATAGTTCGGAACTGGAAGGTTTATATGATTTATATCAAACTGTTCAGCATTTTTGTGGTGGAATTTCGGACCGCATTTCGTCTGTGTCGGGCGTATCAAAAATAAATACTGCGGTAACGGCGGTTGGGACAGTTGCGGCCGGTGGCGCGTTGGCGTTCGGTATTGTCAAAGCAAGGACAGATGAATATATCGAAGAGTTGCAAAAACAGATATGCGAACGTGGTGGGTGCGACCCAGATAAAATAGATCAAATGTCTGATGATGAATTTGTTACTAACGTGGCGTACCCGTTTACCAAAGCGATTGAGGCAGATATGGAACTTAAACGCTTGCAAGATGAACAGGCCGCAGAAATAGAAAAATCTAAAAGACAGGGTAAATGGCGCACAGGTCTTATGGTGGGCAGTTTTGGAACGAATGTTGCATCGGCAATTATTGCGGGTCTGAACAGAAATCAATCTGATTTGATTCAACAGATAACGGCATGCAATGCGGCGGTTAATAAATTAAGTGCAGCACGTAACGCAGCCATAAGAAGCGGAATCGATCCAATTGAAAACCCGATACTTGGCGAATTTAATGACACAATTCAAACATGTGGGACATTAGATATCGCAGATGTTGAAAAAATCGAAAAACGTATGACCGTTGTTATGGGAACAAGTATCGGCGGTGCGGTAATCAGCGCAATCGGCACAGGTACCAGTATCGCTGCGAATACTGATTCTGTACGCAATGATGATACCGCGGCTGGCAAGCAGCATGAAAAGAACCTTAACACCGCCGCAAATGTATCAGCGGGATTGGCAACGGCGACCGGCGCAGTTGGAACAGGATTTAATATATCGCTGATTTCACTTACACGAAAATTATTAAAATCTGCCGAACAATGCGAGGACACATTATGATAAAAACGACCGCATCATTTTTTATCGGACTTGCACTTATATGCGATGCGTACGCTGGAATCAGTGGCAGTGCAGACAAACGTGAAGTTATTGGTTGGATAGGCGACCAGCCTGATTACGTTAGTAACTTTCCAAGTGTACGATATATGTGGAACTCTTCGCCGTATAGCAGTATCGTTCAGGTTCGCAGTGGAACTACACGTGGAACTGGTGAATTTATATCCCCACGTCATGTTTTAACCAATGCGCACGTTGCCCAAGAATGCGGAATAGGCGGAAAAAACGATTGCAAAATTTATACATCAAACAACCAAGAATTACCTGCGCGTGAGGTTTTTTATGGTGTTAAGCTTACGGGGGTCAATGGTGAATTTGATAGTGCGAAATGGTATAAAAACAGAGGTAACGATTGGGCTGTATTAGAAATTGTGGGTGATTATTGTCATAAAGAATACAGAACTCCACAAAAAGCAAACGCAACAACGGATAACCTTTGGCGCGCCGGGTTTGGCGGATTACGCGTGCTTGACGCATCGGACATAAGCGCGATACGCAGTGCTTATAAAACATATTTGCGATCGGGTGGCAAACCTGATGCGCGTGGCATGGCTTTTGGTGATAGCGGGTCAGTTTTCAGCGCAAAATTTCAGAAGTTTTTTGATGAATTTAAGAGAAATACCGGTAAAGATTTTATCGCAGATTATAACCAGGATAGTAATACGCTAAAGATTATACGAGATTGTAAATTCACGGGACTTGATAAAACGTCGTACAGTTCCCGGAACGTGGTGAAACATTCTTGTGATGCATGGGCCGGAGATTCAGGCAGCGGTATTAAAGACGCGTCCACCAACGATTTGGTTGGCTTAGATTATGCAGGAACATCTTATATAACCACAACAAAACAAGATATTTCATTGGACCAGGCAATATTGGCGCATACCATATATTCGCCAGAGATTCAGGCGGCCATTGAACAATCGACGGCAAGTTGCGCGACAAACAAACCGATAAAAGCGACAAAACCAATAGAACCAAAACCGATAGAACAAGAGCCACCCGTTTGGGCAACACCAAAAGAACCTGTTGTGCCGGCCCAGAACCCCGTACCCCCAGTGCAAGAACCTACAAAACCCACAGAACCCGAACCTGTAAAACCGACACCGGAACCGAAGGAACGTGAACTTTGGGGTCAATGTTTAGCATCGGATTTGGCACAAAAACCACATGCAACAGCGGGACGCTATATTCCGCATGGATTAAATGATTTGGAATGTAAAGGGGGCAAAAAATGCGCATGTGCGGCAACGGCCTGTGAAGAGGGTTGGTATTTAGCGGCAAGTGCCAAGGGAACCTCCAACGGATATTGCCGTTCAGGAAAATGCCCAAAAGGAAAACACCCAAACATTATCAATGGCAATCTAATGACCGGATGCGTTAAAGATTGACGTAACATTGAACAAACGCTATGGCGTGGTTTGCGCGCCGGTTATGAAATCGCGTTCATTATAAAACAAACTGTCGTCGTATGCGGTGTATTCGCCGCCATTGTGCCAAAGGTGCAGCTTTGAAATATTATGATTGGTCGGACTAAGGTTCACATAAAACATATCACCATTTTCCATTTGAATATGTAGTGCCGGCGAAGTTTCTTTATTCCTGCGCATATATACAACATTATCCCCGATATGTAGCGTCCGGCCACAGTCATTTGCGCTGTCCGCGCCATGGCCGTAACCCACAGTCGTTGTTCCCGCCGGACACGCATTCCGCGTTCCGACAGAGCCATAGTTTACCGTCTGTGCCGCCGCATAGTACCCCGCCCCAACATTTGTGCATGGTGTATCATTTTGTAATACCGTCCCGGCCGTCAAAGACCCCACCGTAGCCCCTTTGAAAGTTTGTGATA
>Ga0265298_10000195_pt1 | contig 92864 bp, 81 predicted proteins | sample AusTroGonzalo_MG_3_FD_193486 | JGI IMG/M metagenome (GOLD analysis project Ga0265298, IMG submission 193486) | Bovine rumen microbial communities from tropical cattle in Woodstock, Queensland, Australia - Gonzalo_01 | ecosystem: Host-associated > Mammals > Digestive system > Stomach > Rumen ...
TTATTTGAAAAAATTACAAGCCCCTCAGATGGTATCCTATTGCGCGCTATAAGCGGTACCCATTTGCGCGCCGCGACCGGTACCTATTTGAGCGCTACAGGTGGTGCCCCTCGCGCGCCCGCGGCATATAGCGGATATGGTTGTTTTTTCTCTTCATTTTTCATATTGTTTTTATTGTCGCAACTACGGCAGCGACACATTGTCGCCTCTAGCGTGCAAGGACTTTCCGGGAAGGAAAGGCAGTTTGCTTTTTGTAGCACAACTGCACTCCTTGCACTCTGTGTTTATAGCACTTTTTCTCTCTAGTTCTTTTTCCCTCTATTTTTAGCGGAAATGAGTATTAGACTCTTTTACTCTTTTACTCTTTTACTCTTTTACGCATAGGAGTCTTTGACTCTTTTACTCTTTTACGCTTTTACTTAATTTCTTGCTTACTTACTCAATGGTTCGATAGCTCTCGTGAGAGAACAATACGCGGGTATAGGATTCCCGGATCCTGTCCATCACGCGTTCCCCATACCTATCCAGCAACTCACCGTTGTCGCAATTACTGGAAAGAACTGTAATGCGTCGCCTGTCATAGCGGTAAACAAGGATATCCTGAAGCGGGGTGCATCTGTTGCCCCATACGACCGCGGTCTTGTCTTCGGCTCCTACTTCATCCAGAAGAAGCACATCCACGTTGCAGCAGTGATTGTATAGAGAGTTATCGGAAGGCGGCTTGTTCATGTCTCTTATGATCATAGCCGGTGTAGTAAACAGGAGCCTGTCGGAATACCGGTCCTTTGAAAACAAGTCTCTTAGGCAAGTCATTAGCGTTGTTTTACCGTTTCCATATTTGCCGTAAAGCAAAAGCCCATCTCGTTGGGGCGTAAATAGCCATAACGCCACATAATCAATGGCTGCAAGTGTCTGTTCATTCCATAGAATGCTTTTGCCTCGGGACTCGACCAGGTTCTTATAACGCATCGACAGGTATTCCTTCACCTCCAGGATATCCGGTTTTATGCTCCGGAACTTAGAGGCGGGAAGTTCCGTCGAATTTTTTTGCTGCAGTTCCAGTATTTTCTGAATCCGCTCCTTGAGATTTAAAGATGTAGCCATATGAAGTCTGTTTATAAATAATCACTTTTTCATCCCTTTTATTATTGTGTGACTTTTTAGCGCCAGGCAATGTGACCTTTTCGCACATCCCTATGTGACTTTTTGTAACATAGTAACAGCGGGTGTTTCCCGGCTTATGACGTGTCGGCGATTGCTCGATAAGTTTTTTCCTCAATAAGCTTTGAATGGCTCTGGAGACACACTCCCGCCTACAACCGAGGTATTGTGCAATGCTTTTCTCACTACAGTACATACCGCAATCATTTGAAGTGAAGCCTTCTATGAGTGAATAGATAAGAGCTTCGTAACTCTTGAGCCGAAGTCCGCTCCCAAGCGCATGGCTGGGGACGAAGATGCCATCTATATTAAGCATCAGCGTTTTATCATGAGGCCCTGGATTTCGCTTTTACGGTACATGATTTTCCTTCCAAAGCGTTCCGGAATCAGATATCCGTCCCTTTCCCAACGCCAGAGAGTGGCATCGCTTACGCCACCCAACATGGTCTTGGCTTCCTTCTTGGGAATCAGATCATCCTCGTCTTTCTTTGAAAGCAGTTCAAGAGCATCTGTCTGAGCTCTTTCGTAGATCGCATCGGCAAAACGCATCAAATCCTCAGCCTTTACTTGTACAATCACGTTAGCGGGCCCCTCACCGATAATGTCTAGTAGTGTATCCATATCTCAATAATGCTTAAACCGCCACCCCATAAGGGATGACGGCAGCAAAACTAAATCGAATAAAAATGCGTTTTTTGCGCTTTTTGCGCGCACGCAAACTACGCAAGGTTTTTCAGCTCTTTTTTTATTCTTTCTATTTCATCTTCACACTCAGAACTATTGATACGTGCGCCTTCTTCATTCTCATGAACCGCATGCTGAAAACCTCTCAATTTTACATTAACCAGCTCTGGATAGCGGCTGGATATATACTTGTAAAAAGCAGACTGATTGGCGTCAATCATCAAGCTATCCAAAAGTGCCGAATAGAGGCAAGCCCACTGCCAACTCTGATGATGTGTTGTTAGATACTCCACCACAAAAGACTCGATTCCCTTAGTTGCTTTCGTGCGGAAAGGGGACTTTGCCTCTGACGAAATATCAATTTGAGGATTATCCAAACCCCGTGCAGCTCCGGTATTCTTGAAAACAATGGCAGAAAGAGTTCTATATATGAAAAGAAGGAAAGCCCAGAGCATCATAACAATAAATGAAGATGCTATCGCTATAGCGATACATAACGCAATGTGATTGCCTTCTGCCCTAGCATAAGCACTCGAGAAGGTAATAATGCCTATCCCAATAAAAACGGCGCAGAGAATTAATGTAAAAAATGATTTAATACCATCTCGCTTTTCCGCCTCAATCGAACTCATATCGATTGGGATCAAACTGTCGAAAATACTCATCCGTCAAACGTTATTGTTATCGAATGCAAATATAACAAAAACAGGCGCTCTCAAAAAATTCGGTGGGGCAAGTGTGGGGCAAGTAAAATAAAAAACGCATCTGAAGCATCTCAGATGCGTTTTTTAAGTGACTCCCACAGGACTCAAACCTGTAACCTTTTGATCCGTAGTCAAATGCTCTATTCAATTGAGCTAGGGAGCCGGAATTTAAATCTTATTCCTCTGTGGCTTCGGCTTTCTTGGAGTAGTTGCGCTCCTTGATGCGGGCCTTCTTGCCTGTAAGGTCGCGGAGGTAGAATATGCGTGCCCTGCGAACCTTTCCGTACTTGTTGACAGTGATGCTGTCGATAAAAGGTGACTGGAAGGGGAAAATCCTCTCGACTCCGATTCCGCCGGATACCTTGCGCACGGTGAAAGTCCTGGTGTAAGGGGTTGCGCCGCTGATCTGGATGACCACGCCGCGGAAATCCTGCTTGCGGAATTTGTCACCTTCCTTGATCTTGTAGGTAACGGTAATGGTGTCACCGGCCTTGAACTCAGGGAAGTTCGCTACATTCTCATTCGCGAATGCCTTGTCTACTACATTAAGTAAATCCATAATACTCTTCTTCTTAAGTGCAGCGTCACTGAACCGTTCAACGAGAGGCTGCTTTTTGTGGACCGCAAAGATAGGAATATTTTCGGACTGCGCAAAATTATTTTCAGAAATTCTTTCTAAAAGTACTGGCTTTCCTTTTCAAACAGGTTGCGGTCGTCGCGGGACGGATCCGGTTTTACGGCCGAAGAGGATGCCAGCCTTTCCACAGCCTCCCGGTCGGAACCGCGGAGTTTGCGGGGAATCCACACAAGGATCTTTACGAAAACATCTCCCTTTCCGTACCCGTTCACTGAAGGAAGTCCTTTGCCACGCAGCCGTTCCACGGTTCCCGACTGTGTGCCGGGCTCAAGCTTAAGCTTATAAGGCCCGTCCAGGCACGGGATAGTAAGTTCACTACCAAGCATTGCGTCCGTCACGGAAATAACCCGGGTATAGAAGAGGTTCTCCCCATCCCTCTTGAACTGGGAATGTGGCAGTTCTTCTATAAGCAGGAGCAGGTCTCCGTTCACTCCCCCGCGCGGAGCGGCGTGCCCTTCACCCCTGACGGTAATCTGCATTCCGTTCTCTACACCTGCCGGAATATGCACCCGTACGGTTTCACGCTTACGCTCAAGGCCCGTTCCTCCGCAGCGGCGGCATGGATTCGATACTATCTTGCCTTCTCCGTTGCACTGTGGACACGTAGAGTAGGATACGGTGCGCCCGAAGAAAGAATTAACCGTCTGGGAGACCTGACCGCTGCCGTGGCAGGTGGGGCACGTCTTGACGTCGGATTCATTTCGTGTACCGCGCCCGTTGCAGTCAGGGCAGGGACGGTTGCGCTCGATGGTGACTTCCTTGTCGCACCCGCCGAGTATTTCCTCCAGTGTCAGCTTTACCCTGGTCCTGATATCGCGGCCGCGCATCGTGCGGGAACCGCTCTGCCGGGAACCTCCGAAGCCGAAGTTTCCGAAATCGAAGCCGCCGCCTCCGCCGAAGCTGAAGCGCCCGCCGAAAAGATTCTCCAGGATATCGTTGAGATTTCCGAAGCCCTGACTGAAATCAGGACCCGCAGCGCCGTCAACTCCGGCAAAACCGAACTGGTCATACTTGGCGCGCTTCTGAGCATCGGAAAGGATGGAATACGCTTCCGAAGCTTCCTTGAATTTTTCTTCGGCAGTCTTCTTCTCGGCATCGGTGCCGTTTACCCAGCGGTCGGGATGCCATTTGAGGGCAGCCTTGCGGTAAGCCTGCTTTATATCGTCTTCAGAAGCACCTTTCTGGATGCCCAGGACCTCGTAGTAATCTCTTTTTTCTGCCATGGCGTTATGCTCCTACGACCACCTTTGCGTAACGCAGGACCTTTCCGTTCAAGGTATATCCGGTCTGCACCACATCTATCACCATTCCCTTCTGTTCCGGAACGGGAGCCGGGAACTGGGTGACCGCCTCATGCAGGTCAACGTCAAACCGGGTGCCCTTTGCCTCTATCACAGCAAGGCCCTTCGTTTTTAAATAATCCATCAACTTATTGTAAATAAGGGCAGTACCCTCTTTTGCAGCATCGTCGGAAGATTTCGCGAGAAGCGCCATTGCCCGCTCGCAGTCATCCAGGACCGGAAGCAGCCCCTTGATGGTATCGGCAGCGGCCGAACCAACCAGCGCGAGGCGTTCCTCGGCGCTGCGCCGGCGGAAAGTCTCGAATTCCGCCATCAGACGCAGGTAGTCGTCGTGTTCCTTCGCAATCTTTCCATTCAACTCTTCTATCTTTTTCTGCAGGTCTTCGCCTTTCTTCTGGGGCTTTTTCGCCTCTTTAGTATTCTTTTCTGCCATAATTTCACACAATTGGATGGCCGGTCGCTACCGTCCATCGCCATGCAAAGATACACAAAACTTTTGCCAAGGCAGAACTCCTGACATAATGTCAGAATTAATTAGTATCTTCGCAGCCATGTCTGCGTCGAACAAAGATATGCTTCTTGGGAAACTGCGGGAAGGGACGCCCCTTCTGCGCAGGGAGCAGTTGAAACTCGCCTGGCTGCTAGGCCTGCCGGCCATGCTGGCCCAACTGGGCACCATCATCATGGAATACATCGATGCAGGCATGGTGGGGCGGCTCGGTTCCGAACAGGCAGCCAGCATCGGGCTGGTAGCCACCAGCACCTGGATTTTCGGAGGATTCTGCTTCGCGAACGCATCCGGTTTTTCCGTGCAGGTGAGCCAGCTTATTGGCTCGCGCAATTATGCAAAGGCACGCGAGGTGATGCGGAAAGGATTTATAAGCGTGCTCGCATTCAGCCTTCTGCTCGCAGTAACCGGACTCGCCATCAGCCCGTTTCTCCCCCATTGGCTTGGCGGAGAGGAGGCCATCTGCAAGGATGCAAGCGCCTATTTCGCCATATTCTGCGCCTTCCTGCCGGTCATGCAGATAGCGGTCATTACGTGCAATATGCTGCAGGCCAGCGGCAACATGAAAATCCCGAGCATAGTGGAAGTTTCCGCCTGCGCACTGGACGTACTGCTGAATTACCTGTTTATCTATATTCTGGGAATGGGAGTCAAGGGCGCGGCGATAGGCACCGGCCTGGCCACGCTGCTCACACACGCTTTCGCACTCTGGTATCTTTTTGCAAAAAGCCCGGAACTGAACATTTTCCAGGACAGAAGTTCATGGATTCCCGACCGGGAGCACCTGAAAGCCGCTTTCGGCATCAGCGGTCCGATGTGGCTCCAGAACATCGTCACCCGAGGGGCCTATGTAATGAGCACGGTGATAGTGGCGCCGCTGGGCACTATCGCAATTGCGGCGAATTCCTTTGCCATAACGGCAGAAAGTTTCTGCTATATGCCCGGATACGGCCTCAGCGATGCAGCCACCACCCTCGTCGGCCAGAGCATTGGTGCTAAACGGAAAGACCTGGCCCGTCAGTTCGCATTCATCACGACGGGGCTCGCCGCAGCGATGATGACTGCTGCAGGCATACTCATGTACATCTTTGCTCCGCAGATGATGGGGGTGCTTACACATGATCCGGAAGTGATCGCCCTCGGCGTGAAGGTGCTTCGCATAGAAGCCTTTGCCGAAACCCTCTACGCCGTTTCCATCATAGGATACGGCTCATGTGTCGGGGCAGGCGATACCATGGTGCCGATGATAATGAACTTCGCCAGCATGTGGGTGGTACGCATCGGCCTTGCCCTGGTGTTGACCCCCAGACTGGGCCTCACCGGGTACTGGATAGCAATGTGCCTCGAACTGAACGTCCGAGGCATCATCTTCTTCCTTCGCATCCGCGGCAAACGCTGGATGAAAAAGGTTCTGGTCTAGAAAGTGTATTTGATCAGCCCCTGCACACGGTGATTGGTAACCCAGTGCAGACCGGTGTCATACAGGCCGGTCTTGCGGTTGATGTTGTTCGTGTACACTTTGTTGTCCTTGTCGTAGCTGTCCGTCTTTTTGCCGTACTGGACCGAAGTGACTTCATACTCGAGCCCGAAAGCGACCTTTCCAAGATTGTAGATGACGGTGGGAGTCACGCGCCACATGCTGTTCATGTTGCTGAAACTGTTGCCGCTGAACCAGAAATAATCGGATTCGGAAGTGACGCCGCTGAGGTCGGAGAGTGCGACAAGAGGCTTCTCCGTGCCGAAATTCTTCACATAACCCGCAAACAGGATGGCCTGGACTTTTTTTCCGTAGCAAAGGCTTACCCAGCTTGAAGAGTTGCGCGTGGGAGTGTATTCATAATTGCCGTATTTGTCCACTGCGGATACGCCGTAACCGCCGTTCAGGTTCACATGGTCGCCCGCCTCGGCGAATACGGTCTTGAACTTCACGCTGAAGAGGTCTTTCGCATACTGTGTGTAGAAGAACGGCGTAACGGTGGTGATGCGGTCCGTGCGGAAACCGAGGTTGTCCGAAAGCACGGGCTTGATGCTGAGCATGTCCAGCCCCACACGCATGAGAAAACCGTCACTCCTGAAGTTTACGCCGCCGTAGATTTCCGGAGTGTTGCCGTACTTGATATACTTCGCGCTCTTTCCTTCCGGGCCGTTGGAGGTATACTGCATCTGCCAGAGAGCCGCAGCAGTAAAGGAAATCTCATCCGTAAGCTTGTACTCCGCCTGAACCAGCGGGGTGCGGCTGAACGGGCCGAAAGGGGCGCCGGTGTTGAGCGAAAACACATCAGGCATATCGGCCGCCATAGGATGCCAGCTCTGACCCGCCTTGAAATTCCAGCCGCCCTTAGACATGGTGACGAATGCCTGGCGGAGGCGGAAATTGGCGGTACCGGTCACTTTGTCGGTACCGAGGCCGTTGTAAAAGTCTCCTTCCACGCGGGCGCCGACCTTCCAGCCTTCGACTTCGTAGCCCTTGACCTCAACCCAGAGACGGGAAGTTAGGGCCGCAAAGCGGAAATTCGGATATCCGTTCACATCGTCTCCGTTGCTGGCAAGCTTGACGTCGTAAGGCACATAGGTGAAGAAATCCTCCGTGAGGCCTATCATCTGGCGGCTGTCGTACGCATAATAATTGCGGATGAAACCGTGGACCTCAATGCTTGGTTTGACCGACTGCGAAAGTGCCGGCAGGGTGACGGCAAGCGCCGCTATTGCAAGTATTGTCTTTTTCATATTCAATCGATTATACAAAGGGGAAGATTTTGGTAAGCCAGAAGAATCCGAAAACGAATCCGACTACGCCGATTATGATTCCCACACGCGACATGTCCTTAGTTTCCACCAGGCCGGTAGAAGCCGCAATGGCATTCGGAGGAGTGGAGATCGGGAAGCACATTGCTATCGATGCGCAGACCGCTATGAAAGTGATCATCGCCCTGGTGCCGCCAAGCGCGAGGAAGGCCTCGTTGTTGGCAGCCGCAGGATCCGCCATGCCTTCGGCCACTACGATAAGGATGGGTATAAGCAGCGCAGCCGTTGCGGAATTGCTGATGAAGTTGCTGAGGAAGTAGCATACCAGGCCTGCGATGACCAGCACCAGCACCACCGACATGCTGCCGAAAGGAATTGCCTCGATAAGGACCTTGGCGAGCCCGGTACCCTGGAGGGCGGTGCCGAGGGCGAAACCTCCCGCCACCAACCAGAGGACGCTCCAGTTGATCTTCTTGATGTCTTCCTTGTCGAATATGCCAAGCATTGTGAGCACGGCCAGCGGCACCAGCGCAATCACGTTGGAGTTCACCTTATGCACCTGTTCGGTCATCCAAAGGAGGATTGTGCCGAGGAACACTACCCATACGGTATAGTACTTCCAGTCTTTCTTACTCTTGTTCTCGGGGATTTCAAGCACGACTTCCTTGGATTTGAAAGGGAAGAAAAGCTGCAGCAGCACCCATGCGAACGCTATCATGATAACGACGTAGGGAACCATGTGAAGCATCCATGTGCCGAAGCTGATGTCAGCACCTGCCTCTGCGAGGAACTTGACTGCCGTAGCGTTAGGAGGAGTGCCTATCGGCGTGCCGATTCCGCCTATGTTGGCCGCTATCGGGATGGCAAGGGCAAGGCCCACGCGGCCACGGTCATCCTTCGGAAGGACGGCAAGTACCGGAGCGAGGAATGCCAGCATCATGGCGGCGGTAGCAGTGTTGCTCATGAACATCGAGAAGATGCTTATGACGATGAGGAATCCGAGCAGCACCGCACGAGGTTTCTTTCCGAAAGGAGCGAGCAGAACACGGGCGAGGGTGACGTCGAGGCCGTATTTCTCGGCGACGATAGCCAGGACGAAACCACCCAGGAAAAGCATTACCACGGGGTCCGCGAACGAGGCCATGAGATCCTTGTAATTCACGAGCTTGCCAGCGTCCGGAGTGCACAGGAAGCCAAGTCCCTTGTTGGACACCGTAAGCAGGGCCATAACGATAACGAGCAGCGATGTGGTCCAGTTGGGAATAATCTCAAATATCCACATCAGTGCGGCGAAAGCGAAGAGTGCGATCACGCGCTGCTGAACTACTGTCAGGGCGTCGATACCGAAGAAGGATGTGGGCACGGCCCAGAGAAAAATCGTGACTGCGAGCACTATGGGCAGGAGTACACAATACTTGACATTGAATTTCTTGTCAGACATATCCAGTTTTAATTACACGCAAAAAAATGCCGCTTTCAAAGAAAGCGACACAAAGTTAACAAATTATTTCTGATTTATGGACGATCGGAACATATCAATCAGGGCTGCTATTGATTTGTGTATGTCGTAGTCCTCCGTGGATTCTGCGTAGCGCTCGCCCATCTCCTGCCTTTCGGTCGGGTTGTCCAGCCAGTAGTCGATGCAGGCGGCCAATTCTTCCGGATCCCTGGCCGGGAACAGGCTGTGTTCATCAAGCGCGAACTGGGAGGTAGCGGTAAGTTCACCTTTTGCTATAACCGGCACGACTCCCTGCTGGAGGGCCTCCAAGGCAGATAATCCCTCGACTTCCACCGTCGCGCAGTGTATGTAGAGGTCGGCTCTGGCAGCCAGTTCACGCAGCCCCTCGCGGTCGTGGAAACGGAAGATTGGATCGTATTTCACGATACCGTCTTCGTATAGTTTGTGCGCCTTTTCTTCGATGGCATCCGCCTCCGGGCCGCGACCGGCGAAGTATAACTGGATGCGGTCGGCATACCTGGAGTACTTCATCGCTTCCAGAAGCGTAGGCTGGTCCTTTTCCACGGAAAGACGCCCGATGCAGACTACGAGGAACGGCCTGGACATATCCTGAGCCTTTGCTGCCGGACGTATGTTCGCATCTGGGATGATACCGTTGGAAATAAGATGGAGGCGGGCCTTGAAGCCGAATTTCTGCAGGCGCTCCATCACGTTTTCTGTAGGGCACTGGATGTCGGTGCAGTGGTCGAACACGAGGTCGCGCCATGCGCGTAACATATTCTCGTTCAAAAACTTCCATTCGCCCAGATTAATCGCACAGAAAAGGTTTTCCGGATGCAGATGATAAGTGGCCGTGCAAGGCACGCCGTGTAGTTTTGCAATGCGAGCCGTCACCATCTGGATTATGAATGGTTCCTCGAGATGAACGACGTCCGCCCATTTAACCGCCTTACTTATGGTAAGGATGTCTGTACGGGCAAACTTGTAGCCGTTGGACTGCACCAGCCCGTCGAAAACCGGCACACGAAAGTCTCCAAGGACATAATCCGGCTGAGGCGTTTCAGCCTCATGGTTCCTGCCGGAGAGCACCCGGACTTCCTGCCCGGCCTCCCGCAGATACTTAACCGTACGCCTGGCGGACGCCGACAGGCCATTGCCCGACGCATAGTAGTTGTTTACGACAAAAAGTATTTTCATATCCTACGGAAAACACTAGCAAAAAACAGGCCCGCCGGAAAAGCGGGCCTGACATAGACTGAAAACAATTAGTCATCAGATTATACCCTGCTCGAGCATTGCGGTAGCGACCTTCATGAAGCCAGCGATGTTCGCGCCCTTCACGTAGTCGATGCTTCCGTCCGGCTGGGTGCCGTACTTCACGCAAGCCTCGTGGATAGAATCCATGATGAAGTGGAGTTTCTCGTCGACTTCCTTGCCGCTCCAGCTGATGTGGGAAGCGTTCTGGGTCATTTCGAGACCGGAAGTGGCTACGCCGCCGGCGTTGACAGCCTTTCCGGGAGCGAAGAGCACTCCGTTATGCTGGAAGTAGTGGATTGCACCGGGCTGGCATCCCATGTTGGAAACCTCGCAGCAGCACCAAGTGCCGTTGGCCTTAAGTTCCTTAGCATCATCCTCGGAGAGTTCGTTCTGGAATGCGCAAGGGAGGGCGATGTCGCATTTTACGCTCCATGCCTTCTTGCCGGGAGTGAAGATTGCCTTGCCGGGGAATTTGACAGCCATATCCTCAACCTTGTTGCGGTTGGATGCACGCATATCAAGCATATAGTCGATCATCTCGGGGGTAATGCCGTCGGGAATTTCGCAGACGCCGTCAGGACCGGAGATCGCCACCACCTTGGCGCCGAGTTCGCGGGCCTTGGTTGCGGCACCCCACGCCACGTTGCCGAATCCGGAAAGAGCCACCCTGCAGCCCTTGATATCCTTCCCGGCCTTGTGGAGAAGATTCTGGGTGAAATAAAGCGCACCGAATCCGGTTGCCTCGGGACGGAGTATCGAACCTCCCCATGTGGCACCCTTGCCGGTAAGCACGCCGGTATTGTATTCGCGGGCGAGTTTCTTGTACATGCCGTAGAGATATCCGATTTCACGTCCGCCTACGCCCACATCGCCTGCAGGAACGTCCTGGTCAGGACCGATGCACTGCCAAAGTTCGGTCATGAAGGCCTGGCAGAAACGCATGATTTCATCATTGCTCTTGCCGACGGGATCGAAATCGGAGCCACCCTTTGCGCCGCCCATGGGGAGGGTGGTGAGGGCATTCTTGAAGGTCTGTTCGAAGCCCAGGAACTTGAGCATGGAAGGCGTCACCGCCTTGTGGAAGCGGAGACCTCCCTTGTACGGGCCGATTGCGCTGTTAAACTGGATACGGTAGCCGAGATTTGTCTGCACCTCGCCCTTGTCGTCCACCCAGGTGACGCGGAAGGTAAATATGCGGTCGGGCTCGACCATCCTCTCCACGATCTTCGCCTTCTCGAATTCGGGATGCTGGTTGTAAACTTCTTCAATACTTTCGAGCACTTCCTGCACTGCCTGGAGGTACTCGCTTTCTCCAGGATGTTTTGCCTGGAGCATCGCCATTATTTCTGACGTTTTCATGATTGGTTAAAAGATATTTTGTATTGGTTTGGTCCTTTGTACTATTATAACCCCCGACCGGCGAAAAAGGCCAAAAAATCGGGACTATTTCACGGTCCATGTGGAACCGCTGTTCAACAGGTCGTCCACGCAGTGGATCTTCGACTTTGTCATTATATCCTTGACCTGGTCGCGCACTCCGTCATCGTAGGTCACGTCCTTCACGTCGCGGATAACGCCCAGGGCCACAGGGAAATCGGGATACTTCATATCCGCCAGCATCATGTGGATGCCCGCGTTCGCGCAGTGGGCGTCATGGACGAGGATGTCGTCCTCCGTAATTCCGTTCTCCCCTATCGTGACTACCTTGAGGCCGAGTCCGTCCAGCATCAGTCCCTTGTTGCGGTCCTTGCCGAAGATCATCTTCTCTCCGTGACGGAGGATTATGGTCCTGTCGGCCCGGGTGGCGGGATCGGATATGCTCTTGTGCGCTCCGTCGTTGAAGATGACGCAGTTGGTGAGCATCTCCATAACGGAAGTGCCGTCGTGAAGGGCGGCCGCCGTCATGATCTCTTCGTTGAGTTTGAGTTCCACGTCGAGGCTGCGGGCGAAGAAAGTTCCCTTTGCTCCCAGCACGAGGCTGCCCGGGTTGAACGGGTGCTCCACGGTGCCGTACGGAGATGTCTTCGTGATGGCTCCGAATTTTGACGTAGGAGAATACTGCCCCTTGGTCAGGCCATAGATCTGATTGTTGAAGAGGATGATGTTGATGTCGATATTGCGCCTGATGGCATGGATGAAGTGGTTTCCTCCTATGGCTAGGGCGTCGCCGTCACCGCAGGCCTGCCATACGGTAAGCCAGGTGTTCGCCACCTTGATGCCGGTGGAGATTGCCGTGGCCCTTCCGTGGATGCTGTGGAATCCGTACGTATCCATATAATAAGGAAGGCGTGACGAGCATCCGATGCCGGACACCACCACGTAGCGTTCCTTTTCATAGCCGAGCGCGGAACTCACCTTCGGAAGCGCCCTCTGGAGCGCTGCCAGCACGGCATGGTCGCCGCAACCGGGGCACCAGCGAACCTCCTGGTCTGATTTGAAATCCTTGAAAGAAAGCGTTGCCATATTACAGAACCTCCTTCTTTATTGCGTCCACGAGTTCGTTCACGAGGAACGGCTGCCCCTGGACCTTGCCAAACTTGACGATCTTCGTGTCGGGGAACAGCCCGAGCAGGTAATTCGCGAACTGGCCGTTGTTGAGCTCGCACACAAGTACCTTTTCGAATCCGGCAAACACTTCGCCCGTATTGCGGGGCACGGGATAGATGTAGTCAAAATGCGCCCGGGACACTTCGACGCCGCCGGCGCGCAGTTCATGCACCGCGGAAAGAATGTGCCCGAAAGTTCCTCCCCAGCCGACTACAAGCAGCCTGCCCTGCGAAGGGCCGTCCACTTCCAGACCGGGTATGAAATCCGCGATCTTCTGCACTTTGGCTTCGCGTTCAGCCACCATCAGTGCATGATTCGCAGGATCCGACGAAAGCACTCCGTCATGGTTCTTTTCCAAACCGCCGACGCGGTGTTCAAAACCCTTCTGGCCGGGAATGGCCCATTTTGGCACAAGCGTCTTCGGGTCACGCTCGAACGGTCTGAACTTTCCGTCTTCCGGAAGGCTCGTGGCAAACGGTGGCTTTATGGCAGGATAATCCTTCATCGCGGGAATCAGCCACGGCTCGCTGCCGTTGCCGAGAAAGCCTTCCGAAAGCATCATCACCGGAGTCATGTGCTCCAGAGCTATCTTCGCCGCGTTGAATGCGGTATCGAAGCAGTTCGAAGGCGAATGCGCCGCCACAATCGGGATTGGGCACTCACCGTTGCGCCCGTAAAGTGCCTGGTTCAGGTCTGTCTGTTCCGTCTTTGTAGGGATACCCGTAGAAGGCCCGGCGCGCTGCACGTCGACAACCACGAGAGGCAGTTCCGCCATCACGGCAAGCCCGAGAGCCTCGCTCTTCAGCGAAAGGCCGGGGCCGGAAGTGGTGGTAACGGCAAGATTCCCTGCATAGGAAGCGCCTATCGCGGTGCAGATGCCGGCAATCTCATCCTCCGCTTGCAGGGTTTTCGCCCCGAGGCTCTTGTGGATGGCGAGTTCCTCCAGGATGCCCGTCGCGGGCGTGATGGGATACGAGCCGCAGAAAAGGGGAAGTCCGCTTTTTTCAGAAGCGGCAAGAAGCCCCCACGCAGTAGCCTGGTTGCCCGTTATATTGCGGTATCTGCCCTTTTTCGGATGAGCAGGTTCCACATGATAGGTATTGGCAATCATTTGCATATTGGAGGCATAGTTGAAACCATCCTTCAGGACCTTTTTGTTGGGCTCGATCACTTCGGGATGCTTCTTCGCGAACTTCTTTTCGAGATAGGTAAAAATATAGTCGAGGGGGCGGTCATAGATGAAACAGGCCATGCCAAGGGTGAACATGTTCTTGCACTTGCGTATGGCCTTGATATCCATGCCGCTGTCCTTCAGGCTCATTTCCGTCAGTTCCGTAATCGGGGCCGCGATTATCACACGGTCATCTACGCCGAGTTCTTCAAAGGGATTGGCGGTCTTGAAGCCCGCCTTGTCCAGGCCGGCTTCGTCGAAAGCATTGGTATCGACAAGAATCATGGCCGTGCGCTTGCACCATTTGGCGTTTGCCATAAGTGCAGCCGGATTCATGGCGACAAGCAGGTCGCAGAGGTCTCCCGGAGTGTTCACGTCTTCGCTGCCGATATGCACCTGGAAGCCGGAAACCCCGGATACGGTCCCCTGGGGCGCACGGATTTCCGCCGGATAATCCGGGAAGGTGGACAGCTGATTGCCGTAGATTGCGGACATATCAGCAAAAAGAGACCCGGTGAGCTGCATGCCGTCACCGGAATCTCCTGCGAATCGAATCACGACGTCTTTAACGTCGATAATCTTATGTTCCATTATTTATTGGGCGTTCTGTGCCTGTGCTGCAAGTTCTGCCTGGAGGGCTTCCATGGTGCGGCCCTCGGGGATGTTCAGGGCCTTGCGGGCATCCGCGGTCAGGTCCGTGCTCTGGTTTTCGTCAAGATACAGCACTGCCGTGCGGTCGAAAACATAAATGAAACCGCGCTCCCTCGCCATGGTTTTGATGGTTTCCTGAGCCTTTTTGTAAATGGGTTCCATTAGCTGCTGCTGTTGCTGCTGGAGTTCCTGCTCCACGTTCTGTCCGAATTCCTGGATACGCTGCTGAATCTGCGTCAACTCATCTTCCTTGGCTTTACGGATGGCGGGAGTGTAGGTGCTTGCGTTCTGCTGGTACTTGTTGTACTTGTCCTGGAACTCGCTCATCATCGCCTGGTAGGTTTCCTGAGCGTTCTTCTGGGATTCCTGGATGGTTGTCCTGGCATGATCGGCTTCCGGCATGAGCTGCACGAGCTCCTGGAAATTCACATGAGCGAACTTCTGGGCAGAAGCTGCAACACCGATGAGCGATACCGCTGCAATCAATAGAATCTTTTTCATATCTGAATCATGTTAAAATTGTTGTCCTATGATAAAGTGGAACTGGCTGCCGCCGTTCTGCGCGTCGTCGAAGCCGTATCCCCAGTCGATGCCGAGCAGGCCCACCATCGGTAAGAAGATGCGCGCACCGACGCCGGCGCTGCGTTTGATCTGGAAAGGATTGAACTCGTTGATGGCCTTCCAGCAGTTGCCTCCTTCCAGAAACGCCAGTGCGAAAATGGTACTGGAAGGCTGCAGGATTACGGGATAGCGGAGTTCGACGGTAAATTTGTCGTAAACGTTTCCGGCGTATGCCTGGCCGTTGGAATTATAGTTCGTCTTCTGAACGGGAGTCAGCGAATAGTTCTCATAGCCTCGCAGAGGGATGATATCCGAACCGTAAGTGCTGTATCCCGACATGCCGTCTCCGCCGACGAGGAAGCCCTCGAACGGGGAATAGCCCCATCTCTTGTTATAGTATCCGAGATAGCCGAACTGCACCCTGGTCATGAGGACGAGGTCTCCCACGAGTTTCGTGTAGTTGGCTACGGAGAGTTTCCACTTGTTGTACTCTATCCAGCGGAACCGCTGGTCGGAGGTCCAGGTATCGTAATCGATATCCCTCCAGCTGTCAACCGCGAACCTGTTGCCGTTCGAATCGAAGGAGTGCTTGCGGAAGAGCGAGAAAGGAGGAGTCAGGGATATGCCGAGGCTGATGTCGGATCCGGTACGGGGATAAATCTGCTGGTCGGTAGAGTTGCGCACGAGGTTGAACTGGTAGCTGATGTTGTGCGACAGGCCGTCGTCGAAGAAGAAATATCCGGAGAACCAGTTGGTAAGCTTGTAGGTCTGCCAGCTCAGGCCGTTGTAGAGAACGAAATAGTCGTCCGGCCACTTGAGCCTGTTACCCAGCGATGCGGAGAAACCGTAGATCTCCATCATGCGGTCGTGGCTGAGAATCTGCAGATAAGTGTTGGAGTTGGTCTGACGGGTGTAATACGTCGAGAGACTGAGGGATGTCGGTTTCTTGCCGAAGAGCCAGGGCTCCACGAAACTTGCGGAAAGCGCCGTATAGTAGGTTCCGTTGGTCTGGAAACGGAATGACAGGTTCTGCGCATCACCAAGCGGTACCGGGCGCCATGCTCCCTTATCGAACATGCGGTGGGTGGAGAAGTTGTTGAACGACACGCCCGCGGTGGCGACGAAGGTGCGTCCGCCCCATCCTCCAGAAAGTTCCAGCTGGCTGGAAGGCTTTTCGGTAACATTGTAGACAAGATCCACCGTATGCTTGAGTTCGTTCGGAATCATGGTGTAGGCACCGGGCTTCATGATCGCCTCGGGGTCGAACTGGCCCAGGGATGCGATTTCGCGTATGGAACGCTCCAGAGCCGTCTGGCTGAATAGTTCGCCCGGCCTCGTATAAAGCTGGCGGCGGACCACTTTTTCGCTGGTCAGGTCGTTTCCGTTAATGACTATGTTGTTCAGCGTCGCCTGCTTCCCTTCCGCAATCCGCATCTCCACATCCACCGAATCGTTCTGGATGTTGGTTTCAACCGGCGTGACGCGGAAATACAGGTAACCGTTGTCGCGGTACATCTTGGAAATATCGTAATCAGTCTGCTTGCCGCCTCCGTAAAGGCGCTTCTGCATGGTCACAACGTCGTACACGTCTCCGGGCTTGATTCCTAGTATTCCGTTCAGGAAGTCGCTGCGGTAGACGGAGTTGCCCGTCCATGTAACATCCCTGAAATAATACTTGTCGCCTTCTTCTACGGTGATATCGATTCCGAGGCGGCCGGGCTCGATGGTGTATATCGAGTCCTTGACTATGCGCGCGTCGCGGTAACCGACTTCATTGAATGCACTTATGAGGGATTTCTTGTCGTTGGGGTATTCCTTGGGGTCGAATTTCTTGGTATGGAAGAAGTTGTAGTACTTTTTCGACTTGGTCTTCTTCATGCTCTTGGCGAGCTTGTAGTCCGAAACGTTCTCGTTACCTATGAAATTGATTTCCTGGACCTTGATCTTGATGCCCTTGTCGACGGCGAAATTCACCCTGATCGCCTTCCGGATAACCGTATCCTTCTTCACTTCGGCCGTCACCTTGCATTCCAGGAAGCCCTTTTCGGCATAATACTTCTTTATAATGTCGGACGTGGTCTTCTCCACGTAATCGGAGAATTCTCCGCCCCGGCGGAGGTTCAGCCGCTCCTCCAGGTCCTTCTTCTCTCCGGGACGCACACCCGTGAAAGACCATTTGGAAACCCTCGGCCTTTCCACTATCACGATCTTGAGGTATGCCGAATCGCGGTCTGCACTGAGATGGTCTATCTCCATCGAAACGTCCTCGAAATACCGCTGCAGCCAGAGACGGCGGACTATACCCGAAAGTTCATCCCCGGGAACGGTTATCTCCATTCCTTTCTGCAAACCCGTAAGTGATATGATCTGGCTCTCGCTGAAATAATTGCAGCCTTCGACGCTGACGCCTCCTACGAAATATTTTTGCGGGTGGTTGTAGTCCACCTCCACATTCCCCTCCTGGGCAAAGGCGGAGGCTGCGAAAAGCAGCATCGCAAGGATTGCTGATATCTTCCTGAATTTCATCCTACTTGACTTTTCCATAGCGCCTGTCGCGCGAAGCGAACTCTTCAAGGGCGGCCAGGAAGCTTTCCTTTCTAAAATCAGGCCAAAGTGTATCGGTGAAAACAAATTCGCTGTATGCAGCCTGCCAGAGGAGGAAATTGCTGATGCGTTTTTCTCCCGACGTGCGTATTATCAGATCCGGATCAGGATAGCCGGCCGTAACCAGATAGGGCTCTATGCTGTGCCCCCCTTCTGCGGCCATCCTGTCGGCGGCCTGCTGGATGTCCCATTTGCCGCTGTAGCTCACAAAAACTATCATGGTGAGCCTGGTGTTCGCCGCAGTCTGCCGCTCCAGAGTATCGATCGCCTCGTTCAGGGCTGGTGACAGACGGGCACGGTTTCCGAGCACCACGAAGCGGACGTTGTTGCGCATCATGGTCTCGTATTCGTCGGCTATCGACTTGAACATCAGTTTCATGAGGGTATCGACCTCTTCCTGGGGCCGCCCCCAGTTCTCCTCCGAAAAAGCGAAGAGAGACAGGTAGGGTATTCCCATCCGTGCACAAAGTTCGGTCACACAACGCACGCTCTCTACGCCGTTGGCGTGGCCGAATACGCGTTCCTTCCCGCGTTCTTTGGCCCAGCGGCCGTTGCCGTCCATTATTATCGATACGTGTACAGGTAATCTATCCATTGTTTCTGACGTCCTGCCCCCAGAAGAACCGGCTCTTGAGGGCTTCTATGAAATTTGAACTGCGGAGGCTCGCCCTCCTGAGCGCGAACGGGGCCGTGCTCACGGTGAGACGCGCAGTGCTCGGTATTGAATAATTGCGGTTGTCGAGGCTCATGAGCATCCTCCCGCTGCGGGATTTGCCGGTGAGCTCTATACGGGAAGACCCCGGCACGACCAGGGGCCTGAGGTTCAGGTTGTGGGGGGCGACAGGAGTAATCATCTTCACCTTCGATCCCGGCAGGCAGATGGGGCCTCCGGCGCTGAGGCTGTAGGCTGTCGATCCCGCGCTGGTGGCGACCAGAAGTCCGTCCGCCCAGTAAGTCGGCAGAGGGTTGCCGTCGACCGAAACATCCACGCCGAGCATCTCCGCGGTGTCGCGGTGAAGGCTGAGTTCATTCACGGCGTAAGGCCAGAAGCCTGGGATTTCAAGACCGCCGCAGTCTATTTCAAGGAGGTCCATATCCTCGACGGTCCACCCGGAGGCAAGCACCGCCGCGGCGACATCCTCTTCCATATTGCCTGCAAGAAAGCCCATCCTGCCGAAATTCACTCCGAGAACGGGGACCCCGGTTTCCGCCACAAGATGCGCGGCGGTAAGGAACGTCCCGTCGCCTCCGAAACTCAGCACCAAGTCGGTACCGGCATCCACGCCGGGGCAGGATTCAATGTCGTAAACCACGGATCCCCCTTCGGAAATACGGTCCAGTACGGCCTTTATCCTGGCGTCGCCTTTGAGAACGGTTTTCTTTATGTAATAACCGATTTTCATAAATAACCTACAAATTTAACATTTATTTACGATTTTCACGGGTTTTTACTACTTTTGTGTTATTGTGACCAGATTAAGCATCAATATCAACAAGATCGCCACCCTCCGCAATGCAAGGGGAGGCAATCTTCCGGACGTGGCCAAAGCCGCGATGGACTGCGAAAGATTCGGCGCCCAGGGAATCACTGTCCATCCCCGGCCGGACGAAAGGCACATACGCTACAGCGACGTACGCCAGATACGCCCGCTCATTACGACAGAATTCAACATAGAAGGCAACCCTACGGTAGAATCGTTCCGTGACCTGGTTCTCGAAGTGGTGCCGGACCAGGTAACCCTGGTGCCGGACGCCCACGACGCCATCACCTCAAACGCGGGATGGGACACCGTCGCCAACGCCGAACTGCTCTCCGGACTGTGCAGGCTGTTCCACGGCAAGGGCATTCGCGTTTCCATTTTCATCGATCCCAAACCGGAAATGGCCGTCGCTGCCAAAGCCTGCGGCGCCGACAGGGTGGAACTCTACACCGAAGCCTATGCGGCAGGATTTCCCTCAGACCCCGAAAAAGCCATCCGGCCATATCTGGAAACTGCCGAAGCCACCCGCAGAGCCGGCCTCGGGCTTAACGCCGGGCACGACCTGAACCTACATAATCTTTCTTATTTCCTGCGCACCATTCCCTGGACCGACGAGGTCTCGATAGGGCATGCCGTCATCTGCGACGCACTTTATATGGGGCTTGAGAAAACAATCAGGGAATATCTGGCACGGATTTAGAAGAATTTTCACTACATTTGTAAGTTTCAACAACGCTTATAACTAATTATTACGATATGAAGAAATCTGCTATCATTCTCGGCGCTGCTGCATTATGCATCATGGCCGTTTCCTGCAATCTCGAAAAAAAAGGCCAGACAAACACTGAAACGGCGGAAGTGCAGGAAGGCCCCGCAGCCGGCGCAATCGTGTATTTCAACCTTGACCGCGTACTCGACGAATACGATATGGCCAACGACCTCCGTTCGGTAGTTGAAACCAAGGTCGGCAGCATCCAGCAGGAAATCAACCGCCGCGGCAACAGACTCGAAAAGGACGTAAAGGCTTTCCAGGAAAAGATAGACAAGGGACTGCTCACACGCAGCGTGGCTGAAGTACAGGGCCAGAAACTTCAGGAGCAACAGACCAAGTTCCAGCAGTATGCCGCCCAGAAGCAGCAGGAAATGGCCGAAGAGCAGCAGGTCATGCTCAACCAGATCGCCGACGCCATCAAGACGTTCCTCGATGATTTCAACACCGAGAAGAAATATGCCCTGATTCTCAGCACCCAGGGATCCGTCCTCCCCGCCCCCGTCGCCGCCGGTGACGAATCGCTGGACATTACGGACGCCATCCTCGAGGGACTCAATGCAGAATACGTGAAAACCAAGGCAAAGGAGAGCAAGTAAATTGAAAATCGCCATCCTGTCCGCGTTCCACCCCTTCAGAGGGGGTATCGCCCAGTTCAATGGAAACCTGTTTGTTGAACTGGGAAAGACGCAGGACGTCAAAGCCTTCAACTATTCAAGACAGTATCCACAGTTGCTCTTCCCGGGCGAGACGCAGTATGTGTCGGCCTGGGATGATTCTTTTCCCATAGAATCGGAAGCCGTGCTCGACACGGCCAATCCCTTCAACTGGCACAGGGCCGCCACAAAGATCAAACAGTGGGGGCCGGACGTGCTGCTGATGCGGTACGTAATGCCATGGTTCGCCCCGTCGCTCGGCAGCGTAGCACGCCGGATGCCGGACAGTTGCAAGGTGATTGCCATCGCCGACAACATCATTCCCCACGAGCGCCACATTATCGACAAACCCCTCACGAAGCACTTCCTGAAGGGTCTTGACGGTTGTATCACCCTCTGCGACGCAGTGGCTGACGACCTCAGGAAATGGGCCCCAGACCTGCCGTCCAAAGTTATTTTCCATCCCCTCTACACGCATTTCGGAGAAAAGCTTTCAAGAGAAGATGCAGAACGCATCCTGGGCATAAGGCCCGGAATGAAAAACCTGTTGTATTTCGGCCTGATCCGCGAATACAAGGGGCTGGACATACTGTTGAAAGCGTTCAATACCCTTCCTGACGACTACCAGCTGATTATTGCCGGAGAATGTTATGGTTCCTTCGACAGATACCAGGAGATAATCGACGAGTCTCCCGCCAGGGGACGCATACAGCTTTTCCGCCACTATATAGAAGACGCCGAGGTCAAGAACTATTTTTCCGCCGCAGACCTGACCGTACTGCCATACAGGAGCGCCACTCAGAGCGGCGTAAGTTCCGCATCCTATCATTTTGAAGTCCCCATGGTGGTAACCGGCGTAGGAGGCCTGAAGGAAACCATCGGCGACACCGGCACCGGGCTTGTGGCCGATGCCGTCACCCCGGAGGCGGTTGCACGCAAGATACGGGAGTTCTTCTCCGAAAGCGGAAAGCGCGAAGCCTGCGTCGAAGCCATAAGGAAGGAAAGCGAGCGGCTGTCCTGGGCAAGGTTCTCGGAGGAATTGCTTAAATTTGCAGGAGAATTATGAAAAAGCGTCTGACCATATTGCTGGCACTCACGGCACTGGCATGGGTTCCGGCCTTTGCACAGGACTACGAAACGCCGGAAGTCAAAATCTCGCAGGACAAAGTCCGCGTCAGGGGCAAGAGTTATTATGCCCACGTCGTGACCGACAAACAGACGCTGTATTCCATAAGCAAGGCCTACAACGTGAGCCTTCAGGACATTTACGAAGCCAACCGAAATCTGGACCTTGAGACTTCGGGTCTTAAGACCGGGCAGGTGATATTCATTCCCACCCAGCCTTCAGCACCTGCGGAAACGATGATGGAAGATCCGGCCTCTGCAGGCGTGCTGCAGAAGGAAACCCCGCCCGAAACTTCCGCGGAACAGCCCCAGACATCTTCCGCCCTCGACCGCTGGCTCTTCCCCGGGAAATACAAGAAAACTCCCGATGCCGACACCAGCGCCCTCGGAGGCATCACTTCGATTCTCCGCGACACTTCCGACTTCGTACTCGACATTCCCGAAAAAATCACGGTATCCGTCATACTCCCCTTCACCAACAGCCAGCTGGCGGACAACACGGTAGATTACTATTCGGGCCTGCTGCTTGCCGCACGCGATATGGGCAGGAACGGGGTTTCGATCGATATCAAGACATTCGACGTCCGCGACAGTTCATCCCTGAACAGGGACAGTTTTTCCGGCAGCGACATTATCTTCGGCCCCATTACCAACAAAGACATGAAGGTCTTTCTCGGCAAATGCCCTGAAAACAAATATATCATTTCGCCGCTCGACCCGCAGTCAGCCGTGCTGCCAAAGGATTTTCCGGCCATACAGGCACCCACTCCGGCAGCGCTTCAGCACGCCGACATAGTCAAATGGGCGATTCAGGACTGCGCTCCCGGAGACAGCATAGTGCTGGTCACCGCCCGGGACGCCGCCATGTCCGAGAGTTCGAAGTGCATCTCGGATGCCATCAAGTCTTCGGGTGTCAGTTATTCCACAATCAGTTATGGCATACTTCAGGGGCTGTCCATACAGAAAGCCTTCGAAAGCCACTGCAGCACGCACGGCACGACACGGTTCATCGTCGCCGCAGACGAGGAATCGTTCGTGAACGACGTCGTGCGCAACGTTAACCTGATGGCATTCAAAAAGCATCAGGTGGCATTGTACGCTCCCTCAAGGATAAGGAATTTCTCCATGGTGGAAACCGAATACCTGCATCTGGTTAACACCCACATCAGCGCAGCGTACTTTACAGATTACACCCGGAACGACGTCACCTCATTCGTGCTTGCCTACAGGGCCCTGTTCAATGCAGAGCCCAACCAGTTCGCATTCCACGGCTACGATACCATGCATTTCTTCGTAAACCTCTGCCGCGTTTACGGGCGCCAGTGGCCCAAAGTTCTGGAAAAATATCAGGAGAAAGGCTTGCAGACCGATTTCCGCTTCGTCCGTGAAGACGGCTCGCGCGGTTTTACCAACACCTCCGTCAGGCGCATAGTCTATACGCCCGACTACAGAATTGTCCTGCAATAATCAGTTTTTCAAAAGGGCTTTTGCATTTGCGACAGCCTCCGGCGTAATGCGTTCGCCGCTCAGCAGGCGGGCGATTTCCTGCACCCTGCCGGGACCGTCGAGAAGACGTATTGAAGATACGGCACCGTTTCCGCCAAGGCTCTTTTCCACCACGAAATGGGCATCACCTTTGGCGGCAACCTGCGGAAGATGGGTGATTGCAAGGACCTGCATATTGCCGCCCATACGGCATATCATCTGCCCCATCTTGTCAGCCGCACTTCCGGAAACGCCGGAATCGATTTCGTCGAAAATCATCGTGGGCATCCCCGTATAGCGCGCCATCAATGCCTTGAGGCTCAACATTATACGCGATATTTCACCACCGGAGGCACACTTTGCGACATCGGCGGGGGAACCGCCTGTCGAAGAGAATGCGAAAAGGACTGTATCGGCACCGGAAGCAGAAGGCTCCGACTCTTCCACGGAAACCGTGAAAACGGCGGAATCCAGCTCAAGGAAACGGAGCGATTCCTGTATCCCGGCCGAAAGTCCGGGAGCCGCCTTGGTGCGCGCGTCGTGAATCTTCCGGCACAGGGAAAGATGCCTGCGACCTTCATCCCCGAGATCCTTTTCAAGGGCGGCTCGGCGGTCTTCCAGGGCAGTGGAATCGAAGAGCGCAGCGGAATACTTCTCCCTTGCTTCAATCAATCCGGCCACGGTGCGGCAGCCGTGCTTTTGCATCAGGCCGTACAATTCGCCCATCCTGTCCTCTACCTGCTCCAGACGTTCCCTGGAAAGAGAAATACGGGAGTCAATATCCGAAACGGAATCAAGGATATCAGCAAGTTCGATGCGTGCGGAGCGCAGCCTTTCCGCCAGTTCCCGGGTGTCGGGAACAAACTGAGAAAGTTTTTCCAGGAGGCGTTCCGCTTCCTTCATGGCAGACTCCGCCCCCATACCTTCCTCCGGTTCGAGTGCGGCCTTTGCGGCAGCGAAATTCTCCTTTATGGATTCAGCGTTGGAAAGCTGCTTCTGTTCGATTTCAAGTTCCTCGAGTTCCCCGTCCCGGAGACGGGCTTCGTCGAGCTGACGGAAACGGGCCTCATTGTATTCGCGGTCGGAGTTCAGCGACAGCAGTCTTTGCGAGACATCATCCAGTTCACGGGAAAGTTCCTTCATGCGCCCCCAGCATGCCCTGCACTCCTCCACATCGGCGACACAGCCGGCATAATGGTCCAGCACGCTCATCTGGAAGCGTTTGTCCGCAAGCTGCAGGCTCTGATGCTGGGAATGGATGTCCACAAGCGACGATGAAATGTCCTGCAGAAGCTGCACGCTGACGGGTTCGTCGTTGACGAATGCACGGCTGCGTCCGCTTCCGTTCAGCACCCTCCGGATGAGAAGCCGTCCGCCGTCCCAGTCCAGGTCGGCATCTTCAATAACCTCCCGCAGGGACTCCGGTGCAAGGAACTCCCCTTCTACTATGCAGCTTTGGGCGCCTTCCGAAATCAGGCTCCCGTCGCCTTTGGCCCCCATGAGAAGCGACAGCGCCCCGAGCAGGATGCTTTTTCCCGCTCCGGTCTGCCCGGTAATAATGCCAAGACCCTCCGGAAAATTGATGTCCAGAGAGTCTATAAGCACATAATTCTCTATGTGGAGCGACTTAAGCACAACTATTCCTCGCTCTTTGCCGTGCGGAAATAGATGTCGCCGTTTTCGAATTCGGAGATGGCAACCAGGTCGGGTTTCGGCTGGCGCTCGTAGTATTTGGATATCTCGATCTGTTCTTTGTTTTCGAACACTTCTTCCTTAGTGGCGTCACGCTCGCCGCGGAAATCCTCAAGTTTCTTGTTAAGTTCCTTCTTTTCTGCAAGCGCAATCTGGTTCGCTCTCTTCGAAAGTATTACGACGGTTTCGTAGATGTTGCCCGTAGGGGCGGCCAGGTTCTTGATGTCCCTGGTGATAGTGTTGACAGGTATTTTCTTTTCCATATCTTTTATACCATCCGCTCTTCGCGGAAAGTTTCAAATTTTTGCTTTCGCTTTTTTGTACAGGTGTTCCAGTTCCTTGCAATAGTGCGAATCAGGATACTCTCCAATGAAGTTGAAATAGTCGTCCACGAACACCATGAAACGTTCCTTCTGCTTTTCAGGCACGCTCAGGTCGGCATATTTGTACGAAGACATCGCGGTATAGTAGAGGATGTCTTCGCGGTAAATATTGTCGGCATCGTCTTTAAGGACGTTCTTGAAGGCCACTTTCGCAGACAGATACCTTTCCATCTTATAATAGAGGTACGCATTCATGTAGGCCTTCCTGTCAAGCCTCTCGTTCAGGTCTTCCGACATCCTCCTGCAGACCGCCGCATGAACGGACCCCGGATACTTCATCTGGTATTCGGTGATGGCCACCAGGGCTGAATAGGTGGGCGCCTGGTCAAGTTCCCACCGGTAGGTGCTCTTGTAGAGACAGTCGATGCGAAGGAATTCCGCATTTTCAGAAAAAGGGCTGCGGGGATACTTTCCGAGGAAAGAACGAAAGTTCGCCTCCGCGGAATAATAGTCCTTGAACCGGTAATTGCTAAGGCCCCAGTAGAACTGCACGGTATCGTCCTTGGATGTGCCGCCGGTAAGCACCGAAAGGCTTTCGAACAATTCCGCCGCTTTCTGGTACTTACCCTTGTTGAAATACTCGAAAGCAGCCTTGTATTTGGCGTCCACGTCGTTGCCAGAAAGCAGCATTTCATACTGCGATTTGCAGGAAAGCACCATGCACGCGGCGACCGCTGCGGCGAATATCAGTCTGGATAATTTCATTTTTTCAAATATTTTTCAGCGTCCAGCGCGGCCCGGCAGCCCGATGCCGCAGCGTTGATGGCCTGGCGGTAATGCGGATCCTGCACATCTCCCGCGGCGAAAACGCCTTCGACATTGGTGTGCGACGAGCATCCGTCGGTCACTATGTAGCCGTTCCCGTCCAGCGTCAGCCATTCCTTGAAAAGGTCGGAATTGGGATGATGCCCTATGGCCAGGAAAAAGCCGTCTACTGCTATATCAAAAACCTCGCCATCTTTACGCTCTATGCGCACGCCGGTGACACCGTCTCCGTTTCCGAGCACTTCGCGGGTATTGCAGTTCCACAGTATCTCTATGTTGGGAGTGGCCTGCACCCTCTTCTGCATAGCTTCGCTGGCACGGAAGACATCCCTGCGGACAATCATATAGACCTTGCGGCACAGACCGGCAAGATAAGTAGCCTCCTCGCAGGCGGTATCTCCTCCGCCGACCACGGCGACGTCTTTCTTGCGGTAGAAAAAACCGTCGCAGGTTGCGCAGGCCGAAACTCCCATGCCGCGGAAACGATGCTCCGAAGGCAGTCCGAGATACTTCGCTGTTGCGCCGGTGGCTATAATGACAGCATCCGCTTCAATCGCAGGGACTCCGTCAATCTCGAAACGGAACGGACGCACCGAAAGGTCGGCCTTCGTGACTATGCCCCGACGGATATCGGTTCCCACGTTCACCGCCTGGTCGTGCATGGCGCCGGTCAGGCTCAGGGAATCTATCCCTTTTGCGAATCCGGGGTAATTCTCCACCAGGGTGGTGGTGGTCAGCTGCCCGCCCGGTTCCGGCCCTTCGTAAAGGACAGGCTGCAATCCGGCCCTTGAAGCATAAATCCCGGCAGTGTATCCGGCAGGGCCGCCGCCTATGATGAGAAGTCTTGCTTTTTCCATCGTGCTGTGCATTATAAACGCACAAAGATACGCAATATTTTATTATATTTGCCTGATTTATGAGACGAACCCACTCTGCGCCGGACATGGAAAAATTCCGTTCCATCCTCAGGACTAAGGGGCTTAAGGCCACCCCGCAGAGGCTCGCCGTTCACAAAGCCATGCTCAGCATGGTGCACGCAAGCGCCGACATGGTGCGCGATTCCGCCTGGAAAGAAGGCACGGCCATCACCCTCGCCTCCGTTTACAACATTCTCGACCAGCTCTGCGCCCTCGGCATTTACAAAAAACTACCGTCCAGCGGAGGCAAAGCCTGGTACGACGTGCTCACCGGCCCGCACATCCACATTTACGACCGCAAACGCGAGGAAATCAAGGACCTGGAAGACGGGGAATCCCTTCCGGCGGTTTCCGCATGGTTCAAGGAGCATCAGCCCAAGGGTTACAGGATAGACGACATCGAAATCCGGCTGATATGCCACCGCAGTAGAAAATCAAACAAAACAAAAACGATATGAAACTTGTAAATCTCGGAGAAAAGAATTCACTGCTGAATTCGTTCGTCGCACAAATGCGCGACAGGGTCATACAGAAAGACAGCATGCGTTTCCGCACCAACCTGCACAGGCTAGGCGAGATTTTCGCGTACGAAATCAGCAAGACACTGACCTACAGCGAAAAGGATGTCCGTACTCCCCTCGGCACGGCAAAGGTTTCCACTCCGGATACGAAGATTGTGCTGTCCACCATACTCCGGGCCGGACTCCCCCTCCACGACGGAATGCTGTCCTTCTTCGAAAATGCGGAGAATGCGTTCCTCGCCGCATACCGCAAATACGATGCGGCCGACAAGTTCCATGTCAATACCGAATACTGCACGACGCCCGACCTCGCCGGGAAAACCCTGATTATCGCCGACACCATGCTTGCGACCGGATCTTCGATCATCCTGGCCTACGAGCGCCTGATCAGCGACGGCGGAGAGCCCGACCATACGCACTTCGTATGCCCCATAGCCAGCTCATACGCAGTTGAAGCGCTCAAAAAGGCGCTGCCTTCCAATACGACATTGTGGACTGCGGCTGTGGACGAGGAGCTCACCAGCCATTCGTACATAGTCCCCGGACTCGGAGACGCCGGCGACCTCGCCTACGGAGAGAAACTTTAGCGGGATAAAACGTCAGAGTTCCTTGCGCCAGCGGGCAAGAGGGATTCCGAGCTGCCCGCGATATTTGGCAATGGTGCGCCTCGCGACCTTGTAGCCGCGCTTTTCCATTTCAGAGACAAGCTGCTCGTCCGTGAGCGGCTTTTTCTTGTTTTCGCCGTCCACGCACTCCTGAAGCGCCTTTTTGAGTTCCCGGGTCGAGACTTCCTCCCCTTCTTTGTTTTCCATGCCTTCGGAGAAGAAATACTTGAGAGGGAAGATGCCGAAATGCGTTTCTATGTATTTGCTGTTAACCACGCGTGAAATCGTGGAGATGTCGAATCCGGTAATCTCGGCTATATCCTTGAGCACCATAGGTTTGAGACGAGTGTCGTCGCCGTCGAGGAAATAGTCGTGCTGGAAATCCAGTATGGCCTGCATGGTGCGCTGGAGAGTATTCTGGCGCTGCTTCAGGGCCTCTATGAACCATTTCGCGGAATCTATCTTCTGGCGGATGAACGTGGCGGCCTCTTTCTGGGAACGGTCTCCGGATTCCTTCGCATTCACTACCATGTCGGAATACTTCCGGTTGACGCGGAGTTCCGGGATATTGATCCGGGGCATGGTAAAGGACAGGTTCCCGTCATGTTCCTCCAGAACGAAATCCGGCACTATCTGCTGGGCCTGGTCGGAATAGCTGTCCTCTATCTGGCCTCCGGGAGCGGGATTAAGCCTGGTGATGCATTTGATTGCGGCTTTAAGTCTGGCTTCATCAAGGGACAGCCGCGACATAACCTTGTTGAAATGCCTGTTCGTAAACTCCAGGAACTGCTCGTCCAGTATCCTGTAGGCATCGCGCACGTCCTCGGTCTGGGTGCGTGCCCTGAGCTGGATAAGCAGGCATTCCCTCAGATCCCTCGCCCCTACCCCCGCAGGGTCGAATTCCTGCACGACCGACAGCATCTCCTCCACCTCGCTTTCGGTCACTTCCATTCCCGCACGGAAAGCTATGTCGTCCACCAGAGAACCGATGTCACGCCGGAGGTATCCGTCAGGGTCCAGGCTGCCGATTATGAACGCGCCAATCCTGTAGCTGCGTTCACTCAGGTTCCTGTACCCCAGTTGCTCCATAAGGTTTTCGGTGAAGCTTTCCTGCACCGAGAAGGTATTGTACTCCGGACGCGGGTCCTTCCCCCAGTTGTTCACGCGGGTTTTGTACGAAGGGATTTCGCCGTCGTCCTTTATTTCATCTATCGAGATATCCTTGGGCTGATCCTCGTCGGAGGTCTTTTCAGAATCGGGAGCATCATCCAGAACGGGGTTGCTCTCAAGTTCGGAACGTATCTTCTGCTCCAACTCCAGCACCGGCAGTTCAATTATCTTGATTGTCTGTATCTGGAGAGGAGAAAGACGTTGTGTCTGCTTGAGTTCTAGCCCCTGTTTCTGCATATCACTCCACTCTCCTGTAAACTTTTACCGTATCCACCCTGTAGCCGCTGCGGTTCTCCATAGCCGGATATTTGAAGCGGTCGCGGACGATGAAAGCCGAAGGGAACTGCTGCTTTACGGCACCGAGCGCCGCCATCGCCTCGGATTTGTTGCGGAAGTCGCCGACAGTCACCTTGAAATACGGGTTCGAAAAACTCCTGTACGCGGAAACGCCGGGATTCAGCACCTTGAACCGGTAGAGGGCCGCCTCGCTTGCGGCACGCGCATTCTGACCGTTGTCGAAGAAAATACGGATGCGATAGCCATTCACCATCCTGGCGCGGTTGCTGCGCACGCGGGATTCCACTGCATTGCGGACGACACCCGACTGCGATACCGACACATTGTCCGGCAGCACGTTAAAGATGGAGCTGCCTTCGAGGGTGGAATCTACCGAAGAAAGCGGCGTAAATATCAGGGAGTCGGCAACCACATAGCCCGGAGGGGGCGTCTGCTGGGCACTTGCAGATGCAAAAAAGGCGAAGAGCAGGCTTGCTGCCAGTAAGAGTCTTCTCATTTCTTCAAAAATTTTGACAGCGGTACATCATTATATTCAAGAGTCTTGCCAACTTTGCCGACAACGTCCGCACGGGCCTTCAGATCGAGGGTAAAATCTTCCGGTTTGAAGCCTTTGTACGCCGCCAGCAACTGAATGACTCCGACGCCCTCTGCGAGCTGGGCCTGCAGGGGGATGCGATAGACCCGCTCACACTTCCCGTCGATCGCCACAGGATCGGCCGTAACCAGCCCAAAAACCTCCCCGTTCTTTTTCACCGTCGCTTCTATGTCCTTGACTTTGAAGGCGGGAGCGGGATTGCGTATGCCTACGGCGATGACGGCGTCGCAGGATCGGAGGCTGGTGGGTACCGCAGACTCGAGCTCGACCGACGTGACCGAAATCTTCTTGTATTTTCCGACGCAACCAGTAAGAAGCAGCGCCAGGAAAACCGTGAGCAATAATGTTAATCCGCGTTTCATTTCAGTTGTACAAAGATAATACAATTTTTTTTGCTAACTTGGCATCATGAAAAGATATTTGCTCTGTGTCGTCTGCATCTTTGCCGCCGAATACGATATGGTATTCCGGTTTAATAGCATCACCTCGTACCTTAAAACGGTGAAATGCGCGGAGTTCATGAAAGTTCGCAAGACCGGTATAACCGAATAAGCCGCATGAAGAAAGTCTACATTGAAACCTACGGCTGCCAGATGAACGTGAACGACACCGAAGTGGTGTTCTCCATCCTGGCAAAGCACGGATATTCCCGCACGGAAAACATTGAAGAGGCGGATGTCATAATGGCAAACACCTGCTCCATACGAGACAACGCGGAGCAGCGCATCTGGGGGCGCATCGATTATTTCAACACTTTCCGGAAAAAGCATCCCGGCCTTGTCGTAGGCATTCTGGGATGCATGGCGGAAAGGCTCAAGGACGCCCTTCTCGACACGGGCAAAGTCAACGTGGTGGCCGGGCCTGACGCATACAGGAGCCTTCCGATGCTGCTGGAGGCCGTATGCGACGGGCATCCGCAGATCGATGTGGAACTCTCCCGCGAAGAAACCTATGGCGACATCTCTCCCGTGCGCATAGACAAAAACGGAGTATCCGCATTCATTTCCATAATGCGCGGATGCAACAACGTGTGCTCCTATTGCGTGGTGCCTTACACCCGCGGCGCCGAACGCAGCAGGGATTTCCGGACCATTGTGCGGGAAGCCTGCGAATGCGTGGAGGCCGGATACAGGGAGGTCACCCTGCTCGGGCAGAATGTGGATTCCTACAAATATGAAGATGTCGACTTCGCGAAACTGCTGGCCCTCGTGGCGGGCGTCTCCCCCACCCTTCGCGTGAGGTTCTCCACTTCCCATCCGAAGGACATTTCGGACGCGGTCATCGACACCATGGCGGCCTGGCCCAACATCTGCCACCACATCCATTTGCCGGTTCAGAGCGGAAACGACCGAATCCTGGAGAAGATGCGCCGGCGCTATACCAGGGAATGGTATTTGGAGAGGGTACGGCGCATCCGCGAAGCCATGCCGGATTGCGGAATCACCACCGACGCTATCGTGGGGTTCTGTTCCGAGACGGAAGAGGAGTTCCACGACACGCTTAGCATTTTCGAAGAGGTAGGATACGACGCCGCTTTCATGTTCAACTACTCCGAAAGGCCGGGCACCCTGGCATCCCGCATTTACCCCGACGATATTCCCACAGAGGTTAAAACACGCCGGCTGAACGAACTTATCGAACTCCAGAACCGGCTGTCGCTGGAAAGTAACCGCCGCGATATCGGCAAGACTTTGGAGGTTCTCGTCGAAGGTCCTTCAAAGAAAAGTGCGTCCGAACTCTGCGGACGCACAGGTTCCAACAAGATGTGCGTATGGCCGGACACTGTCCACAGGGCAGGCGATTACGTACGCGTCTGCGTACTCGACTGCACCCAAGCTACGCTGATTTGCAGACTGGCTGAATAGTTCAAAGGCAGTAGCCTCTGAGCGAACCTGCCACCCCCGGAAGCACACCCCAAAAACCAAGGTTTTCGGGGGCCCCGTGAAGAGGGAGGAGGGCGCCCTTTAGGGAGGGGGTTGTCTCAGAGGCTACTGCCTTTGAACTACTTGACTACCTGGTCCTTAAGAAATTTTCCAAGATCAGTCTTGAAGACTTCGCGGTAGCTGCCAAGACCGTCTCCCTTGCGGTACGGAGGATGGTTAAATCCCCATCCGTGCCCGCCGCCGGGATAGATATGCATCGTAGCCGTGACGCCGTGACGCCGCAGGGCATAATAATAATCTATGCTGTTCTGGATGGGCACTCCGCCGTCGTTGCCGCTTAGGCCGAGGAAAGTGACCGGCGTACGGGCGTCCACACGCCTGTGGAGCGAATACCACTCTTCGTCCTCCGCCGTCCATTTGTGCCCGATAAGATTCTCCTTGCTGCCCTGATGGGTAATCCCCGGTTCCATGGTTATGACAGGATATATCAGCACCGAGAAATCAGGACGGGTGACATCGTCGGTATAGAGTGTGGATGCGCTGGCGGCCAGATGCCCTCCGGCGCTGAAGCCCATCACCCCGATCTTGTCGATCCCCCACTCCGCCGCATGGTAACGGCAGTAGCGGAAGGCGTTCTGCACGTCCGTGAGAGGCACGGTCTTGTGTCCGTAAGGGAGGCGGTAGAACATATTGCAGACTGAAATACCCTGACTCAGAAGCCATTCCACGGTGCAGTAACCTTCGTTTACCTCCGACACGAACCAGTAGGCTCCGCCGGGGCAGTTGATGATCATCAGTCCATTGGGATTCTCCGCAAAGTAAAACTCCATGCGGGCGCTGTCGCCGATATCATAGACATCTCCCGTCGGCTTTGTGACCTCCGGGCCGTGCTTGCCGTTGTCGTCGCCGGGGCCGAGCGTGATGGCCACACCGTTCTCCACAATGCCCTTTCCGGCCTGCTGACCTTCGGGATAGAGATAAACCACCTTGCTCTGTTTTATGGGTTTGTCATCGTTCACTCCGGCATGGAGTGTTATAGGAAACATACTGATCAAAACAATTAAGGATAATCTTGATAATTTCATGGTTTATTAATTATTCCACAAATGCAACTATTTCACCCTTGACCACGTTCTTCCCCTGCTTTCCGAGGATCGCCACGATGCGTCCGTCGCGGGCGGAAGGGATTTCCTCGCGGCCGTAGTAGGTCTGGACATATCCTACGGCCTCACCTGCCTTTACGGCCGTACCGGCCACGGGAGCGGAGGAAGCGTCGTCCACATCCACCTGCCATAGCAACTGCCCCTTTACCGGAGCCTGCACGGGCACCGCGTGCGGATATCTGGAGGCATACTCCTCAACGCTGAATTCCGGCATCTCCACCACAGGGCGCACCACCTTGACGGGAGCGCCTGCTTTGGCACGGAAATCTTCCAGCTCGGCATTGAAGCGCTGTTTCGCAAGACCCGAACGGAAATCACGATACTGTCGCTCGTGCATGGCGAACTCGAAAAGTTCTTCCCGGTCGGGACCTTCGTCCCAGCCTTCCTCTTTCATCATACGGGCGAACTTCGGGAGTTCGTCAGGGTACTCGTCCTGCGGATTGCCGGTATAGAATTCCAGGCCCTTTTCCTTTGCGAGTTCCACGATTTCCGGAGCGAGAGGCCCAGGGAGTTTTCCCATCCTGCCGAGTATCATGCCCCAGGTGTCCTTATCTATGGTAGTCCAGCGGGGATTGCCTTTGATGACATTCAGAAGGTTCATCAGGGCGGTATTCTTCACATACTGGCTGAAAGGCGTCACAAGCGGAGGATATCCGAGGCGTGGCCACACGTACTGCACTTCTTCGAAGAGTTTGACCATCAGGGTGTCCAGGCTCATATCCGGACGCCCGGCAGCCCGCTCGGCTGCGTTCACCGCCCCGAGGAAAGGCTTCAGATCCGCCATCATCGAGCCCATCATGCCTCCGGGAAGGCCGCATCCCACCAGCAGCGAAGTCATCTGGGAATTGGAAGGATTGATCCAGTAGCCCAGGAAGTCGTCGATGAACTCCTGAGTGAGCGCACGCACCTGCATGTAAGCATCCATGTTGATGTCTTTCACGAGGAAGCCGTCTGCCTTGAGCATCTCCCGTATCGTAATTACATCGGGATGCACCTTTCCCCACGAGAGGGGCTCCACGGCCACGTCGAGATAATCCGCTCCCGCCCTGGCGACTTCAAGCATCGATGCCGGGCTGAATCCGGGGCCGGTGTGCCCGTGATACTGCACTTGTATGTGGGGATACTTCTTCTTTATGTCGGCGACAAGTTCGGCGAGGAAGGTGGGACGTCCTATACCGGCCATGTCCTTGAGGCAGATTTCATCGGTTCCGTACTCCACCAGACGGTTCACCACGCCCATATAATACTCTACGGTGTGCACCGGTGAATTGGTGATGGAAAGGGCGGCCTGGCTGACCATTCCGGCTTTTTTGGCATACTCGACCGAAAGTTTCAGGTTGCGGTGGTCGTTGAGGCCGCAGAAGGAGCGGGCGATGTCGGTACCCTGCGCCTTCTTTACCTTGAACATGAGTTCGCGCACGTCGGCCGGGACCGGATTCATTCGGAGGGCGTTGAGCCCGCGCTCAAGCATGTGCGTCTGTATGCCGGCCTTGTGGAACGGAGCGGTCCACTTGCGCACGGAAATGTTCGGATTTTCCCCGTAAAGGAGATTAACCTGCTCGAATGCTCCGCCGTTGGTCTCCACGCGGTCGAAACATCCCATGTCTATTATCGCGGGAGCGACCCGCACAAGCTGGTCAACCCTCGGCTGGTATTTGCCCGAAGACTGCCACATATCCCTGTAAACCAGGGAAAACTTGATTTCTCTTGCCATAGATTACAAATATACAAAATAATCTTGCGAGGTTAAAATATTTTCGTACCTTTGCAGTCCGAATACGGTGCGATTAGTTCAGTTGGTAGAGCACCAGATTGTGGTTCTGGTTGTCGTGGGTTCGAGCCCCACATCGCACCCGACAGAAAAGAGGCCGGCCCGTCAGTCGACCTCTTTTCGCTGATATGGACAAAATGAGAAAGTTTTTATCTTTATTCCTGCTGGCCGGGATGCTGTTTTCCGGATGCAACGGCCAGGAGAAGTATTCCGTGGTAATCCTTGGAGATACGCATTACGATGCTGCGGATCCGGAACTCTATCATGCCGGTTACCGGGCCCCGACCCCGGCGAAGGATTCGGTCCGGCGCGAAGAATTCGCCCGCAACGGGAACATGTGGGAGGACAGGTGCCCACGGCTTGTCAACCGTGCGGCCGGGCTGGTTGGCAAGGACACCCGCTATGTACTTCAGGTCGGAGACCTTATCCAGGGAGACACGGCGGATTCCACCACCCACGTCCGTTTCCTGGACGATGCCGTAAATCTTCTCAAGGGACACATAGCCCCCGGACTGCCTTTCGTCTCCGTCAACGGGAACCATGACCGTCGCGGAATGGACGACGCCCTTTGCAGAAGGGCATACAGGGCATACATGCTCCCCCGCATGTCACAGGAACTTGGCCAGGAGATAACGCACACCAGTTACCTTTTCCGTCAGGGGCCCGACGCGTTCGTGGCCGTGAATTACGCTTCTTCCAATCTGGATGGGATAAAGTCGCTGCTGGAGGAGGCGCGCGGTTCAAGGCACGTATTCGTGCTCATACACACCCCCGTCTTTCCGTTTGACGAGCCCGATATCTTCCATTGGTTCTTCCTTGGCAGCCGCAACGACTCCAAGGCTCAGGAACGCCGCGAGATGCGGACCCTTCTCGCATCCCTGAATGCCATAGTCCTCTGTGGCCACACGCACTCGACGGAACTGCTTGACTGGGAAGGCGACAGCGGCCGCATCACCCAGATGACCATGAGCAGTGTCTGGGCGGCCGATTCCCTGGCAAATTACAAGGTAAGACATTCCGGAGCCGACGGGTATCCGGACTACGACCCCATCTTCGAGGAGTATCGTCCCGGCATCAAACGCTACCTCTGGTCCGATGCAGTCGGCTCTTACAAACTGATTGTGAACGGCGACAGGGTTTACGTTGATTTCTACGCAGGAGACTCCCGCCGCCGCACCGAACGCTTCATACTTCGATAATTGAAAAACAGAATAATAATGATTATGAAAAGGATTATTACAGGATTACTTGCAATCGCAGTGATTATGGTCACCGGCTGTTGCAACAATGCCGGGCAGGCTGCAATCGAGAATATCATGAACCGGAAGAGCGTACGTACGTTCAGCGGAGAGAAACTCAGCGAAGAACAGATCACGACGCTTCTCAAAGCGGCGATGGCCGCCCCCAGCGCCATCAATATTCAGCCGTGGAGGTTCGTGGTCATCGATGACGAAGCGCTCATGAACGAATTGTTCGCCGACAGCCGCAGGCCTGAAATGTTCACCAAGGCCGGCGCCATTTTCGTTGTCTGCGGCGAGACCACCACGATGCGCAAGCCTTTCGGCAAGCCTGACGCCGAGCCCGAAGTATGGGAGAATCCCTTCTGGCACGAAGACTGCTCCGCCGCGACCGAAAACCTTCTGCTTGCAGCCGAAGCGCTCGGACTCGGGGCCGTTTGGACTGCCGGTTATCCTGCAGAAGACAGGATAAACAAACTTATCCCCGCCCTGGGCTTACCGGAGAACGTCAAGCCGCTGGCGATAGTTCCCGTCGGAGTCCCGGCCGGAGACGAGCAGCCTAAAGACAAGTGGGATCCGGAAAAGATTCACCGCAACCGCTGGTAGCAGCGCAGCGTATTCTTCATAAGCATCGCTATGGTCATGGGGCCCACTCCTCCGGGAACGGGCGTAATCCATGACGCAACATCCGCACAGGAAGCGAAGTCCACATCCCCGCACAGGGATCCATCGCTCAGACGGTTGATGCCAACGTCTATAACTATTGCACCCGGCTTCAGCATGTCGCCGGTAATGAGGCCGGGCCTTCCTACCGCCGCCACGAGCACATCGGCCTGACGGGTAACGGCTCCCAGGTCGGCAGTGCGCGAATGGGCGATTGTCACCGTGGCATTGCGGTCCAGAAGAAGTTTGGCCACGGGTTTGCCGACGATATTGCTGCGCCCCACGACCACGGCGTTTTTGCCTGTCAGGTCAATGCCGGTGCTGTCCAGCAGACGCATCACGGCCGCAGGCGTGCATGGCACGATGCAGTCTTTTCCCTGCCACAGTCCGGCGACATTGGAAGGATGGAAGCCGTCCACGTCTTTTTCCGGAGAAACGGCAGGAAGCACCTTTTCTTCATCAATCTGCGAAGGCAGGGGCAGTTGGATCAGTATGCCGTCGACGCCCTGATCCGCGTTCAGGGCGCTTATCTGCGCCAGTAGTTCTTCTTCTGAAACTGAAGCGGGCAGTTCTATCAGGCGCGATTCTATGCCGGTGCCGGCAGCGGCCTTCACTTTATTCCGGACATACACCTGGCTGGCAGGGTCCTCCCCTGCTATTATCACGCACAGGCAGGGGATGCGGTCTCCGCGGGCCGCGATTCCGGCGACCTCCGCCCGCACTTCTTCCCTGACGGCGGCCGCTATTGCTTTTCCATTGATTATATTATCCATAATTGGTTCAAAGAGATTTCTCGACTTCGCCCGAAATGACAACGGCGCAGTGCGCAATATCCTTCCTGTAAAACAGATTGTCGCATTTGATCTTTTCCACCTCGCGGTAAACGTTTTTCCTTGCATCAGCCACATCCTTTCCGGTGCCGACGACCATCAGTACCCTCCCTCCGGCGGTCATGAGCGTACCATCGCGGAAGGCCGTGCCCATGTGATAAACCTTCCCCTGCATGCCATCCAGGCCGGAAACGGCAAAACCTTTTTCGTATTTGCCAGGATATCCCTTAGAAGCCAGCACTACTCCCAGCGTCACCTCATTCTTCCAAACAGGCGCAGGAACAGGACGTCCTGATGCAACGGCATCAAAGATATCAAAAATATCGCTTTCAAGCAAAGGAAGCACAACTTCCGTTTCCGGATCTCCGAAGCGGGCGTTGAATTCTATGACCTTTATACCCTCGGGAGTCTTCATCAGACCGCCGTAGAGAACTCCGCTGAGCGGGCAGCCTTCCGCAGCCATCGCAGCCGCAGCCCGGCACATTATTTCGCGGAAAGCGAATTCCCGGTCACCGTCAGATATGAAGGGCAGGCCGGTGTATGCGCCCATCCCCCCGGTATTGGGTCCGCAGTCGCCGTCGAAAGCGCGCTTGTGGTCCTGCGAAAGGGGCATCGGATACACGTTCGAGCCCTCCACAAAGCAAAGGAAAGAGAACTCCGGACCGGTCAGATAATCTTCTATCACAACCCTGCCCTTGCCGAAGGCCTCGTCCAGCAGCATGTCGGCCAGTGCCGTGCGGGCTTCTTCCAGATCCTGCGCAATCACCACTCCCTTACCGGCAGCCAAGCCGTCATATTTTATTACAGCCGGGAATGGCCGCCAGGAGACATACTCAAGCGCTTCGCCGAAATCCTCGAAACTTCTATAAGCTGCGGTGGGGATGCCATATTTCGCCATCAATTCTTTGGCAAACTCCTTTGAACTCTCAATGCGCGTGGCGGATGCCGTATGCCCGAAAATCTTCAGCCCCGCCGCACGGAAAACGTCAACTATACCGGCGGCAAGCGATGCTTCGGGGCCGACTACTGTGAGGTCAACCTCATGCTCCAGAACAAAAGACTTAAGCCCCTCTGTGTCAGTATCTTTCAACGGCACATTCTCAGCCAGCAGGCCAGTGCCGGCATTGCCGGGGGCGCAGTAAATTTTCCCAACCTGCTGACTGCGGCTCAACGCGTCCACAATGGCATGCTCCCGCCCGCCGCCTCCGACTACCAGTACGGTTTTCGCCAGATAGTTCTCCAGATTGATTTCCCTGGCACCTTTGGCGGATTGCAACCTTGGAAGAGGATAAACAAGACCCATATATCCTTAATGTTTAAAATGTCTTACTCCTGTAAAAAGCATGACGATTCCAAGTTCGTCCGCCTTTGCGATTACCTCGGCATCGCGTATGCTGCCGCCAGGCTGGACGATTGCAGCCACACCATACTCCGCCGCCAGGGCGACTGTGTCGTCAAACGGCAGGAAACCGTCGGAAGCCAGGACCAGATTCCCGAAAAAATCGCCCTTGCGAGCTTCTTCGAGAGCGATGTACGCCGATCCTACCCGGTTCGTCTGACCAGCTCCGATACCTTTCGTCTGTCCGTCGCGAACCACAGCTATCGCATTGGATTTCACATGCTTGACTATCTTCCATCCGAATTCGAGATCCTTCATCATGGCAGGCGAAGGTTTCAGAGCGGTAACGCACATCTCCGGAGTCAACATCTCCACCTGAGTATCCAGCCGCTGCACGAGCAGGCCTCCGTTCACACCGACATACTGCGGCACAGGAACGTCCGAATGTGTCATATCGACCTGAAGCACCCGGAGATTCTTCTTTGAAGACAGTATTTCCAGCGCCTCCGGGGTATAGGAGGGAGCTATGACTATCTCCAGGAAAACGGGTTTCATGCCAAGGGCTACCTCCGCGGTAAGCTCCCTGTTGAGCCCGACTATCCCTCCGTATATACTCACCATGTCTGCAGCGTACGCCGCCTGCCAGGCTTCCTCAATCGTAGCCCCTACCGCCGCTCCGCAAGGATTCATGTGCTTCAGCGCCAGACAGAAAGGCTCTTCGAAATCACGCAGTACATTAAGTGCTGCGTTCGCATCCTGTATATTGTTGTAAGACAGTTCCTTTCCCTGAATCTGGCGGGCGAAAGCAAGAGAGAACGGCTCATGGGCGGGCGCGGCATAGAACGCCGCTTCCTGATGGGGATTCTCGCCGTAGCGGAGGCCCTGCCTGTAGTCGAATTCCAGGAACAGTTTCTCCGGCAGGCCGGCCTTTTCGCGCATGTATCGCGAGATGCACATATCATATTCCGCAGTATGCGTATATGCCTTGGCAGAGAGTTTCAGGCGGGTTTCAGGCGACGTCTTCCCAGCCGAACGGAGTTCAGCCAGCACGGTGTAGTAGTCGGCAGGATTGCAGACTATCGTCACATCACGCCAGTTCTTGGCTGCGGAACGCACCATCGAAGGACCGCCTATGTCGATATTCTCTATCGCTTCCTCCATCGTAACACCTTCCCTGGCTATGGTCTGGCGGAAAGGATAGAGATTAACGCACACCAGATCGATGGTCCCAATCCCCTGCTCCGAAAGCGTCTGCATATGGGAAGGGAGGTCCCGGCGCGCCAGGATTCCGCCGTGTACCTTCGGATGCAGAGTTTTCACCCGTCCGTCCAGAATCTCCGGAAAACCGGTCACCTCGCTTATGCCCGTGGTGTGTATGCCTTCGCTTTCAAGAAGTTTCTGCGTACCCCCGGTGGCGATTATCTCCCACCCGAGCTCCACCAGCCCCTTCACGAAAGGCACCAGGCCCGTCTTGTCGCTTACACTGACTAACGCTCTCATTTTATAAGCTTTGCTATTGTTTCAACGTATAATTGATGTTCAATTTTCTGCCCTATGCGGTGTACTTCCGCGGGATCTCCGCCATCATATTCAAACGCCCTCTGGGCGATGATCCGCCCCCCGTCCAGTTCGGAATTCACCCAGTGGATGGAAATGCCGAAAACCTTCACCCCGTACGCAACCGCATCCTCCACCGCATGCGCCCCCTTGAACGCCGGCAGCAGCGAAGGATGAATATTGACGATGCGCCCGCCGTAAGCTTCCAGAAGGGTTTCCCCTATTATCCGCATATAGCCCGCCAGGCAGACGAGGTCCACTTTCCTTGCGTCCAAAAGACCGGCGATCTCCGCTTCGAACGCCTCTTTGTAAGGATAATCCTTCGGCGAGAACACGAAGGTTTCGATGCCCCTCCGGGCCGCCTTATCCACCACGGGAGCTCCCGGTCTGTCGCAGACCATAAGCACCACCCGCGCGTTCAGCCGTCCCTCGGCGCACGCATCCGCAATGGCCTCGAAATTACTGCCCGTCCCGCTTGCAAATACCGCCAGATTCTTCATAGCCGGCGTTATTTAGCGTGAGCCTTCGGCCGGGCAATGCAGGTACTGTTGGCCCCTTGTGGGCCACAGACCTGCCCTTTGCCCGGCGCGGAGGGCATAATAATAACGCCGGGTCTATCGGTAACCCGGCCTATAACGGAAGCCTTTTCGCCAGCAGCCTCGAGTATCGAGATGGCCTTCGAAGCCTCATCCGCTGGCACAAGCGCAACCATGCCTATACCCATATTGAAGATATTGAACATCTCCCGGTGCGGCACCCCTCCCCATTTTTCCAGCATCCTGAACACAGGCAGTATCTCCCAGCTGCCTTCCCAGATCTCCAGTCCCTGGCCCGTCTGCAGCACACGAGGGATATTCTCGTCGAACCCGCCGCCGGTAATATGGCAGATTCCATGCACGTCGCAGGCACGGATAACCGCAAGCATCTGCTTCACATAGATTTTCGTAGGAGTAAGCAGCACATCCCCGAGAGTGCGCCCGCCGAACTCCGGAATCTCATCGGAATATGAAAGCCCGGCGTCTGCGACTATCTTCCGGACAAGGCTGAATCCGTTGGAATGAACACCGCTGGAAGCAACTCCCACGAGGACATCGCCCACGGCGACCTTCGAACCGTCGATGAGTTTGCTTTTCTCCACCACGCCGGTAGTGTAGCCTGCAATGTCATACTCGCCATCCGCATACATGCCCGGCATCTCGGCGGTTTCCCCTCCGACCAGGGCACATCCCGCCTGGCGGCAGCCTTCAGCCACGCCGGCGACAATGGCCTCCACCTTCGCGGGAACATTGTGCCCGAGGGCCACATAATCAAGGAAAATCAGGGGTTCCGCCCCCTGTGCCAGCACGTCGTTCACACACATGGCCACTGCATCTACCCCTATGGTATCGTGCCTGTCCATAGCAAAAGCTATCTTCAGCTTGGTGCCGACGCCGTCGGTGCCGCTCACGAGCACGGGTTCCTTCACGCCGAGGGCCGAAAGGTCGAACATCCCCCCGAAAGAACCGATGTTGCCCATCGAGCCCGCACGCGCAGTGGAAGCCACATGCTGTTTTATCCTTCTTACAACCTCATATCCGGCTTCCAGGTTCACGCCGGCTTCTTCGTAAGTCTTCGCCATCGTCAGTCGCTGATAACATCGTCATAAAGCAGTGTCGGGTACTCTCCCGTGAAGCAGGCCTGGCAGGGATCGGCGCATCCGAAGCAGGAATCACGGGTGGATGCCGGGCTCAGATAGCCCAGGGAATCCGCCTCGATGGCCTTGCAGGCCTCATCGAGAGTGCGGTGCGAGCAGAGGAGCTCCTCCGGTGTGGAAGTATCCACGCCGTAATGGCAGGTATAGCGCATCATGGGGCTGGCGATGCGTACATGCACCTCGGACGCTCCGGCAGCGCGCAGGAGCTTGACTATCTTGAGGCAGGTGGTGCCGCGCACTATGGAATCGTCAATCAGGGCGATACGCTTGCCCTGCACTATGCTGCGCACTGGCGAAAGTTTCATCTTCACCCCGAGTTCACGCATGCTCTGCACCGGCTGGATAAAGGTGCGGCCGACGTATTTATGCTTCACAAGCCCCATCTCGAAGGGGATTCCGCTCTCCTCGCTGTAGCCCATGGCCGCGCTCAGCCCCGACTCGGGAACCCCCACCACTATATCGGCCGCGGCAGGGCATTCGCGGTAAAGGCGGCGGCCCGCTTCCTTGCGGTAGGCATGCACGTTGCATCCGTCGATGTCACTGTCGGGGCGGGCGAAGTAGATATAATCCATCGCGCACATGCGGTGCTTTGAAAAACGGGACCAGAGGGTGCTGCGCATCCCGCCGCCGTCGAACGAGACAATCTCTCCGGGCTGGACGTCCCTTACGAAATCAGCCCCCATTATTTCGAAGGCACAGGACTCGCTGCTCACCACGTAGCCGTCGCCGAGTTTGCCTATGCAGAGAGGCTTGATGCCGTATTTGTCGCGACAGGCATAAACACGGCTCCTGGTCATTACCACGAAGGAGAAGCCTCCCTCCATCATATTCAGGGCTTTTACTATGCGGTCTATGCGTTCCTCATTGTAATTCTTTTTAATCAGATGCGCCAGAAGCTCGCTGTCGGTGTCGGTCTGGAAAATGGTGCCGTGCTTTTCGAGGTAATCGGATATCTGCCTGGCATTCACGAGGTTTCCTTCGCCTGCAACCACAAAGTTCCCGCTCTTGTGACGGAAAAACAGGGGTTCTACGTTTTCAGGACCGCCCTTGGAGGCATTGGCATACTTCACGCTGCCAACACCCATAGAGCCTTTCAGTTCACCGATTTCACCGTTGGTGAATATCTCGCTCAGCAGCCCCTGGCCACGGAATCGGTAAGACTTTCCGTTTTCGTCGAAAGTCGCTATTCCGCCGCCTTCCTGGCCGCGGTGCTGGAGATTGTGAAGACCGTAATAAATGAAGGTCGAAGCGTTCGGAACGCCATAAACTGCAAGTACTCCCATGGCTATATTTTCAGTTTTTCAAGTCTTTCCAGAACAATCCTGTAGGATGACACCACATCGCTGAGATCCAGGCGGAAGCGGTCTTTGTCGAGCCTTTCTCCGGTGGACTCGTCCCAGAGACGGCACGTGTCGGGGCTGATTTCATCCGAAATGATGATTTCCCCGTTGTCCGAGGCACGGCCGAACTCGAGTTTCATGTCCACCAGTTCGATTCCGGCTCTATGCAGCAGGGCCTCGAGCAAATCTCCCGCGCGGCGGGCGACGGAAAACATTTTCTCTATCTCCCCATAATCCGCCAGGCCGAGCGCGACCGCATGATGCTCGTTGATCACCGGGTCGCCGAGTTCATCGTTGTTGTACTGCAGGTCCACCACGGTGTTGGGTGCAGGATAACCGTCGTCCACACCGAGCAGGGTGGCGAGAGTGCCTGCGATGCGCCGGCGCCATGTCACCTCCAGCGGGATGATTTCAATCTTGCGGCAGAGCTGCTCCCTCTCCCCAACATCTTCGAGGAAGTGGGTGCTGATTCCGTTTTTGTTGAGATATCCCAGCAGGATAGCGGAGATTTTGTTGGTCAGCACCCCCTTCCCGTCGAAACGGGCGCGTTTGATGCTGTCGTAGGCCAAGGTCACATCCTTGTATCGGAAAATGACCTTATCGGGATCATCGGTCGCGAAAACCTGCTTTTCGTTCCCGTCGAAGACCAGTTGTTTCTTTATCATATTCCTTTGAAATAATTGACTGCGTTTTCAAATATCGACTGCCTCTTTTCACCTGAAATGTTCTTGAGAAGATTGGGTTCCCACCGCTCGCTGTGGCCCATCTTTCCTAGTATGTGCCCGTCCGGGCTGAGGATTCCCTCTATGCCATACGACGAACCGTTGGGATTGTCTGTATAACGGAAGGCGACCTGACCGTTCGCAAACAGCTCCCGGGCGAGTTCCTCCCCCACCACGAACTTACCCTCGCCGTGGCTGAAGGCTATGGAATGCCTGTCCCCTACCTTGAAGGATGACAGCCACGGAGAATTTACCGAAACGACTTCGGTTGTCGCTATGAGGGATATATGGCGGTTGATGTCGTTACGGAAAAGAGTGGGAGAACCTGGAGTGACGCACCCGAGTTTGCCGTATGGGAGCAGGCCGCTCTTGACCAGGGCCTGGAAACCGTTGCATATGCCCAGAATCAGGCCTCCGCGGGCCTGCAGGGCCGAAATGGCAGCGGCAATCCTTTCGTTGTTGATTACGTCCGCTATGAATTTGCCGCTGCCGTCAGGCTCATCTCCGGAGGAAAAACCTCCGCAGAACGCCAGGATATGGCACTCGTCTATACGGGCCGCCAGCACGTCAATGGATTCAGGCACGTCTTCCGGGTGAAGATTACGGAATATGAAGGGATGTACCTCGGCGCCTGCATTGCGGAATGCCTTGGCCGTGTCGTAGTCGCAGTTCGTCCCCGGAAATACCGGAAGACATACAACGGGATTCTCCACAAGTCCGACTGACCGGGACACGCAGATTTCATGCGGACGGGCAATGCAGGTACCGGGTTCCCCTTGTGGGACACGGACCTGCCCTTTGCCCGGCGTGGATGGCCTGGTGGGAGTGTCCCGGTCAGGAACTTCCACCCGCGGAGGATACAGTTTGAAATAGCGGGATTCGTATGCTTTTTCGAGAGCCTCCAGAGCGATGGTGACACCGTTTATGCAAATGTCTTTTTCAGTTACGGAACCGAGCAGTTCGGCAGCAGGAAAATCCAGCTCCGCGGCAGCCTCAACCACTGCAGAGCCGTAGCCGAGCGAGAACAGATCCCTCTCGGACAATTGCACATCCACTCCGAGACCGTTGCCCATAGCCATTTTCACCAGGGCCTCCGCAACGCCTCCGTACCCCAGCGACCAAGCCGACACTATATCGCCGGCAAGGATCCCGTCATGCAGCCGGCTCCAGTTTGCAGCCAGCGCTGCGGTATCAGGCATCCAGTTCTTCAAAGGAGTGTGGCGGATAAGGTAAATAAAGTTTCCGGCCTTCTTGAATTCAGGTGAGATGACCGTTCCGGCATCCACGGTCGTGATGCCGAAGGCGACCAGCGTAGGAGGAACATGGATGTGCTCGAAAGTGCCGCTCATGGAATCCTTCCCCCCTATCGAAGGGAGGCCCATCTCCCGCTGCATTTTCAAGGCTCCCAGAAGGGCGCTGAAAGGCTTTCCCCAGGTATGGGGGTCCTTCGTCATGCGTTCAAAATATTCCTGGTACGAAAAACGCATTCCAGACCAGTCCGCACCGGAACATGCGACTTTGGTGCAGGCTTCCGCCACAGCGAAGGCCGCCGAGTGGTAAGGGCTCCACAGTGCGATATCGGGATTGTACCCGAAAGCCATCACGCTGGCGGTATCTGTGTAGCCGTCCACGGGAAGTTTCTGCACGGAGACCTGAGTCTCGGTCATCTGCCGCCGGCCGCCGTAAGGCATCAGCACGGTGGAACGCCCTATCGTGGAATCGAACATCTCCACGAGACCCTTCTGAGAAGCCACGTTCAGCGAAGACATTACCGAGAGCATCTTCTGCTCCAAAGTATCTCCGGCGGGGTCCCTGAAGAAGGGGTCCTTATCTTCCACAGCCGATACGGCGACCTTAGCATAATGTTTCGCGCCGGCGCTGTCGATAAATTCGCGCGAAAGGTCGCAGACCGTGCAGTCGCCGAAGAACATCCGCATCCTGCCGCGGGCGGTAACATCCGCCACATGGGTGACTTCTATGTTGTCGGCCGCACAAAGGCGCCTGAATTCCTCCTCGTCCGGGGCGGACACTACCACCGCCATGCGCTCTTGAGATTCGCTGATTGCAAGTTCGGTGGCATTCAGGCCGGCATATTTGACGGGTACCCTGTCCAGATATATGTCAAGCCCGCCGGCAAGTTCTCCTATCGCGACGCTGACTCCGCCGGCGCCGAAATCGTTGCTCTTTTTTATCAGACGGGTTACTTCCGGACGACGGAACAGCCTCTGTATCTGGCGTTCTTCCGGAGGATTACCCTTCTGTACCTCACTGCCGCAAGTCTCCAGCGAACTCTCCGTATGCTCCTTGGATGACCCGGTTGCACCGCCGATGCCGTCCCTGCCGGTGCGGCCGCCGAGCATCAGAACCACATCCCCCGGAACAGGAGTCTCCCGGCGGACGTTATCCGCACGCACCGCTCCTACTACCGCCCCTATCTCCATCCTTTTCGCAGTATAACCTTCCGAATATATCTCACGCACGTGCGTGGTGGCAAGCCCTATCTGGTTGCCATAGCTTGAGTATCCTGCCGCCGCCTTACGGCTGATCAACCTCTGCGGGAGTTTTCCGGGTATGGTGTCTTCCACTCCGGCACAAATGTCCCCGGCGCCCGTCACGCGCATCGCCTGATAGACGTAGGCACGCCCGGAAAGAGGATCGCGTATGGCTCCGCCAAGGCAGGTGGCCGCCCCGCCGAAGGGCTCTATCTCCGTAGGATGATTGTGCGTTTCGTTCTTGAACTGGAGCAGCCATTTTTCAGGCTTCCCGTCTACCGTTGCATTTATGAATATGCTGCAGGCATTGTTCTCTTCACTCTGCTCCAGGTCCGGAAGCTTTCCTTTGGCACGCAGCCAGCGGGCTCCAACCGTAGCGAGCTCCATAAGGCACAGGGGTCTGGCTTCACGTCCGAGGTCGCGGCGCATGTCTTCAAGCATGCCTAACGACTCTTCCAGTTCAGGCTTAAGGAAACCGTCATCTATGGTAATCTCTTCTATTTCAGATGTAAAGGTGGTATGGCGGCAATGGTCGCTCCAATAGGTGTCGAGTATCCGGAGTTCCGTTTCGGAGGGATTGCGCCCCTCCTTCCTGAAATAACGGACCACTTCCCGGAGGTCGTCAGTATTCATCGCCAGGCCGTGGCTGCGGCAGAATCCCGGATAGTCTGCTTCCGGCATCTCCGTGAAACCGGACAGGTCTTCCAAAGGTTTCACGTCGGCCTGCTCGTTCTCCCGCAGCACTCCAAGGTCCTTGCGGCGGCATTCCACAGGATTTATATAATAATGTGCTATACGGTCCAGGTCAACCGGAGAAAGGGTGTCGTCGAAAATGAGCAGCCGCGAACTTCTGATGCGGATATCCGCAGAAGGATCTATGAGATGCACGCAGTCAATGGCGGAGGACGCCCTCTGGTCGAACTGCCCGGGGATGTATTCCACCGCGAGGTATTTCCTGCCGGAAAGGTCGACGGAGTCCGAAACGGTATCCGTCACGGTTTCGCCGAATACGCTGTAGCGGCATTTCTCCACCAGTTCATCGGAAAAACCGAAAAGGTCGTAAACGTTCATGAGGCGCAGCCCCTCCAGGGGGATGGAAAGATTCTCGCGGAGCTCGGCGAGCAGGCTCTCCGCCTCAACATTGAAACGGCTCTTCTTTTCTACGAATAAACGCTTGTTGCTCATTCTGTTAAAGTATATGCCCACCTCCGCGGAGGTGGGCATTCTGTCATACTGTTGTGTTCAGGACTTTGTCGCTCTGGACCTTGCGGAACTCCTGCAGTTTTGCTGCGAGCCCCTCATCCCCGAGGGCGAGTATCGAGACGGCATAAAGCGCTGCGTTCTTCGCCCCGTCTATCGCCATCGTAGCCACTGGGATTCCGGAGGGCATCTGTACGATGGAAAGCAGGGAATCAAGGCCGTTGAGCGCCTTCGATTTCACCGGCACCCCTATTACCGGAAGCGTGGTGAGCGCCGCTATCACCCCTGGCAGGTGCGCCGCTCCTCCGGCACCGGCGATAATCACGCCGAAACCTTCCGATTCCGCGGCCTTTACATAGGCGGCAAGCGGACCGGGAGTGCGGTGTGCGCTGAAGACTTTCTTTTCGAAGGGGATTCCAAACTGTTCGAGCGTGCTGCAGGCGGGGGCCATGACGTCCCAGTCACTTGCACTGCCCATAATAATTGAAACCTTATACATTCCACTAACAACAAAGCCCAAATTTACAAAAAATTCTGAAAAAAAGATACTATATTTGTACTCGGTTGAAAAACTTTTTCCTCTCAATGAAAGTTGTCGTCAAAACAGACCTGCATCTTCCCGGCCAGACCGCAAAATATACCGGCAAGGTGCGCGATGTCTATACCCTTGAAGGAGGATATATAGTGATGGTCGCGACCGACCGCATCTCCGCCTTCGACGTCGTCCTTCCCGAGGGCATACCATACAAGGGGCAGGTCCTCAACCAGATTGCATCCTACTTCCTCGACCTCACCTCGGGCACGGTGCCCAATTGGAAGATTGCGGAAGTCGATCCCATGGTTACGATAGGGCATCTCTGCGAGCCGTACAAGGTAGAGATGGTCGTCCGTGGGTATCTTGCCGGCCATGCCTGGAGGGAATACCGCGACGGGAAACGGACGCTCTGCGGAGTGCCCCTTCCGGAAGGTCTGCGCGAAAACGAGAAACTCCCCCGCCCTATCATCACTCCTACCACGAAAGAAAGCGAAGGCCACGACCGCGACATCAGCCGCGAAGAGATAATCGCAGAAGGGATAGTCCCGGAAGACGAATACCTGCAGCTCGAGAAATACGCCCTGGCGCTGTTTGAAGAAGGCACCCGCATAGCCGCTCAGCGCGGGCTCATCCTCGTGGACACGAAATACGAATTCGGGCGAAAGGACGGACGGATCCTGCTTATGGACGAAATCCACACTCCCGACTCTTCCCGTTATTTCTATGCCGACGGATACGCCGGCAGGCTGGAGCGCGGAGAACACCAGCGCCAGCTTTCCAAGGAGTTCGTGCGCGAATGGCTGATGGCCAACGGCTTCCAGGGGCAGGATGGGCAGAAGGTCCCGGAAATGACGCCGGAAGTGGTTGCCGGCATCACCGACCGCTACATAGAGCTTTTCGAGCAGATTACAGGCAAGACCTTCACAAGGGATGAAGATCCCGACCCGGAGCGTCGCATTTCCGAAAACATTCAACGATTCCTGAAAACCATACGCTGAAATGATTGAGCGCTATTCCAGAAAAGTTATGAGGGATGTGTGGAGCGAAGAAAACAAATTCTCCGCATATCTCGAAGTTGAAATCCTCTCCTGCGAAGCGTGGAGCAGGCTGGGCGTCATTCCAAAGGAAGATGTAGCCGCCATCAGGGAGAAAGCCTGCTTCGATATCGCACGCATACGCGAAATAGAGGAACAGACGCGACACGACGTAGTGGCTTTCACGCGTGCGGTCAGCGAAAGCCTCGGCGACGAGCGCAAATGGGTGCATTACGGGCTCACTTCAACCGACGTGGTCGACACCGCCAACGGGTATCTCCTCAAGCAGGCTGATGCGATCCTTCTGAAAGATCTGGAAGAGTTCCTGGAAGTACTCCGCAAACGGGCGAAAGAGTTCAAGGACACTCCCTGCATAGGCCGCACCCACGGCATCCACGCAGACATCACCAGTTTCGGGCTCAAATGGGCGCTGTGGTTCGAGGAGATGAAACGGAATATCGAACGCTTCAAGGCCGCTGCCGCAGGGGTGGAAGCCGGGAAGATGAGCGGAGCCGTCGGGAATTTCGCGAACATACCCCCGTTCATCCAGGATTATGTGTGCGGAAAACTCGGAATCGCTTCGGCCGATATTTCCACCCAGGTGCTGCAGCGCGACCGCCATGCATACTATGTGGCAACGCTCGCCCTGATTGCCGCCACCCTCGAGCAGATGGCTTTCGAAGTGCGCAATCTCCAGCGCACCGAAATACGGGAGGCGGAAGAAGCCTTCGGCAAAGGGCAGAAAGGCTCCAGCGCCATGCCCCACAAGCGAAATCCCATCAGCAGCGAGAATATCTGCGGATGCGCCAGGGTGATGCGCGGATATATGGCCACAGCATACGAAAACGTCGCCCTCTGGCACGAGCGCGACATCTCCCACTCTTCAACCGAGCGCATCGTGCTGCCGGACGCGACGGAACTTCTCGACTACATGCTCACACGCTTCAGGGGGATACTTGAAAATCTTGTCGTCTATCCCGAAAACATGCTCGCAAACATCTGGCGCACAAAGGGAGTCATTTTCGCCCAGAGGGTGATGAACGCGCTCATCGGAAAGGGACTCTCGCGCGAGAAAGCATATGACACGGTGCAGCCGGTTGCCATGAAAGCATGGACGGAAAATCTTGATTACAAGACACTTCTGAAGCAGTCCCCTGAGGTTTCCGCCCTGCTTACGCCGGACGAACTCGCAGGCTGCTTTACTCTTGACTACTACTTCAGGAACGTAGATTACATCTTCGGCAGGGTGGGCATTTAGCGCACCACGGTCGAAACGCGGTCGGGGCCGACGGACACGATCTTGATGCGGCAGTCGGTCATATCCTCTATGAAATTGATATAATCCTTGAACTCGCGGGGGAAGTCGCCGTAGCGCTTCAGCCCTCCGAGGCCGGTCTTCCATCCGGGGAACTCGCGGTATACCGGTTCTATGCCGGCACCTCCGTCATACGGGAAGTCCTCTATGATTTTACCGTCCTTTCTGTAGGCCACCGCGACTTTGATGGTGTCGAAGTCGTCCAGGACATCGGATTTCATCATTATAAGGTCCGTCACTCCGTTCATCATCACCGAATACTTCAGGGCCACCATATCCAGCCAGCCGCAGCGGCGCGGGCGCCCCGTGGTCGCACCGAATTCATGGCCTGTCCGGCGCAGTTTCTCCCCGTCGGCATCGAAAAGTTCCGTCGGGAACGGTCCGCTGCCCACACGTGTGCAGTAGGCCTTGAAAATGCCATAGACGTGCCCGATCCTGGAAGGGGCGAGCCCGAGGCCGGTACACACGCCCGCAGCGAGGGTATTGGATGAGGTAACGTACGGATAGGTCCCGAAATCTATGTCGAGAAGGGTGCCCTGCGCGCCTTCGGCCAGAACCGGAATCCCGTCGTCCAGAGCCCGGTTGATAAAGACTTCACCATCGATCAGTTTGAAACGCTTCAACCCTTCCGCCGCTTCCAGCCAGCGTTTTTCGTATTCTTCGATATCGAATTCGAATCCCGGATACTGGGCCAGCATCTTGAGGTGCATGGCCTTGCGCTCTTCATAGCGCTCCCTGAAATCCGGGAGGAGTATGTCTCCCACACGCAGGCCCCGGCGGCCGGCCTTGTCGGTATATGCGGGGCCTATCCCCTTCAGGGTAGAGCCGATTTTCGCCTTTCCCATGGCGCTCTCGCTCGCGGCATCAAGGGCCCTGTGCGTCGGAAGGATAAGATTGGATCTCTTCGAAATCAGCAGCCTGCCGTCGACATCCACTCCCCTCGCCTCGATTTTTTCTATTTCTTCGAGCAGGATGACCGGATCTATCACCACGCCGTTGCCGATGAGGTTCAGCGTACCGTCGCGGAATATTCCGGAAGGAACCGTATGCAGGACGAAAGCCGTGCCGTCGAACACGAGGGAATGCCCTGCGTTGGGCCCTCCCTGGAATCTTGCAACTATCTTGTAGTCAGAAGATAGTACATCCACAATTTTACCTTTGCCCTCATCGCCCCACTGGAGCCCGAGGACAACATCGATTTGGTTCGCTTTCATTGATGATACCGCTTTTCTGGAAAAACGTTTGAATATACAAATTTTTCCGTACAAATAAAAATTCGTAATTTTGGAAGTTAAACGGATTTTTATGAAAAAATACATCTTTCTGGGACTGACCCTGCTGATGTCTCTGGCGGTCGCCGCACAGGACATCAAGCCGGCAAAAGACAAAAGCACAAAGAAATACGGCTATCAGGCCAAAAACAAAACCTGGGTAATAGCACCCCGCTTCGACGATGCCAAAAAGTTTGTCGACGGGCTGGCGGAAGTGGAACTCGGAGGTTACTGGGGGCTGATTGACCCTGCCGGCAACATGGTTCTGCCCGCATTGTACAACGACATAGGCAAGTTCGACAAGCACGGCTACTGCGAACTTATGCGCAAGGAAAACGGAGTCAAACTGCGCGGCATCGCCGATCGCAGCGGACACATTATCATCCCCGTGGAATGCCGCAACGTCGATGTCGACCGCAGCGGAGAATTCATATATGCAAAATACGACACCGCGTTGCAGGAATTCGGAACGGAAGCCGTGTGGGGAGTTTATGACAATCAGGGAAGGCAGATCTTCGCCCCGCAGTTCTCATATACCCCCTCGTTTTATGACGGGGGCGCCGGAATCGCGAAATCGGCCGTGACCGGACTGTACGGCATTATCGGAGCGAACGGAACAGTCCTCAAGCCCTTCAGGCACCTTTATATCTCCCATTTCTCCGGAGGCTACAAAGCTCTCGGAACAGACCTGACGCATTATGTCTGGAGTCCTGACGTCAGGGACAGCCAGGCCCTGCGCCAGCCCGGAGCGGTCATCCCCTACGACCCGCAGGACGACCCCGTCCGCGTAGCGGCCTGGCACAAGGGCCCCGTCGGAAGACGGCTCTACAGCAACTCAATAAGGGTTGTAGAAATGCAGGCAGGATTCCTTGGAAGCGTCCGTGCGGCATGCACTCTCCTTCCGATCGACTGGGGACGCAACCGATTCATACGTCTGGAGCCCTGTGTGGTGCCTGCCGGCACTCCGGATGCCATGTACTATGGCTCCGGCAACCGCTGGTACACGCTGAAGGCCATTCTCTACGAAGCCGACGGCACCCTCGTGCAGGAAGTGTGCAGCCGCGGATGGATAGAAGGCGACTGCCGCGAAGGAGCGGTCTATAATGCCGACGGCAAGCAGCGCTGGATAATAATGGCCAACCCCAATGCGCTCGGGCTTCCGGCCTACACGCAGGATATCCACGACTACCGCGGCTTCGGCCATGCTGATGTTTACGAAGGGCTGGGGTTCACCATTTCGGAGATTTCAGACCTTCGCAGGCTCTACCAGTTCACCTCCCGCTGCAACGACATCTACGAAACCGAGAATGTCGGCGTATGCACCTATCTGCCCCGGGTACCCGATGCGGTGCATGCCAGGGCGGAGTTCGCCGCCGCGAAATCTCCCATTTTCCACTATCCTTTACACATGGGAGAGGTGGTCAACTGCATTGTCAAGCACAAGGACGGAAAGCCGGAAATCAAACTCACCGACGATCTGGTGTGCATTTATAAAGACAGGATCGAGGATCCATCCTATACCATGTCCGAAAGGGAGGAGGTCATTTTCTGGGGGCCGAACAACGCCCGCACGGTAAGGCTCGGCCTGGAGGCGGCTCCCCGCACCGGCAACTTTACCGCCGACGACGTTTACGGGACCGGATTTTCCTACCGTATCGTCCTTGACATGTTTGAAGAAGACGGCACCTGGCTGCGTACCCTTGCAGCGGCGCCATGGATTGACTACATCCAGAACGGCATAGTGATATTCGAACCGCTCGGGATAGCTCTGATTTCCCCGTTCAACGGAATGTACGGGCAGCCTTACGGCCAGCCGGGAGGGCAGCATCCGGGAGGCTTTGGCGGGCAACAGCCTTACGGCCAGCCGGGCGGGCAGAAGCCTGGGCAGCATCCAGGCCAGCAGCCTGTTCAGCCGCAGGGTAATGTAGGTAGCTCCGTCAGTACGGGCAACCGCAGCGGCCAGACCGGCAGGAGCAGTACACCGGTAACGACCACACAGGGCGGTGCAAGGAACAGCACGGCCGACGCCCCCGGCGCCGGTTCCGGTTCCGTCCAGGCGCTCGGCCAGGCGCCCGCTGCAGGTCCTGCACCCGCACCCCTTTCTTCCCAGGCCCCGCTGGTCGACCTCCAGCCGCTGCCCCACACGCTTTCCGCCATACAGGGGGCACTGACTTACGGCAAGTAGAGACAGACTGATTTTTGATTATATTTGCGTCTGATATGAAATGGATTCATAAACTATTGCGCGCAATGTCGCTTGCAACCGCGCTGTTCGTATTCCAGGCCTGCTACGGGACTCCTCAGATTCCCGATGACCAGCAGTTTCAGGACGAGCAGACTACCAAAGCTGCCGATCCAGGCGAAAATGCAGCGGAAGACGGACAGGAAACGGCTGCAGTTGAAACCCCCGCGGAATGAAGCAATTCCTCTTCAGGGCATTCCGCAACAATGAAACAAAGGTACACGAACTGAACTACCTGTTCTGGGAGTGTACCACGAGATGCAATCTGCACTGCCGCCACTGCGGCAGCGACTGCAAGAGCGCCCCGGTGCAGCAGGATATGCCCCGGGACGTTTTCATGCAGGCCCTGGACACCATCCCCCGCAATCACCGCCCCAAAGACTTCACCGTGGTACTGACGGGAGGTGAACCCCTGCTCAGGCCGGATATCACCGATGTCATCAAAGAAATCAGGAGCCGCGGCTTTGGCGTAGGAATGGTTTCCAACGGGTTTTTCTATGACGAAAAAACTCATTCAGAGCTTCGCCGTGCAGGGCTCGGAGCGCTTACGATAAGCCTTGACGGGCTCACGGACACCCACAACTGGATGCGAGGCCACCAAAGCAGCTACGACAAAGCCTGCAAGGCCATATCCATAGCCTCGGCCGACAGGGGGCTCGCATTCGACGTGGTAACCTGCGTCCATAAGCGCAATCTTCCCGAACTCCCCGCCATACGGGACCGGCTGGAAGAACTCGGCGCCGGGCACTGGCGCCTTTTTACCATTATTCCCATAGGCCGCGCCGCGGCTGATCCAGACATGAGGCTTTCCCCGCAGGAACTCAGGCAGATGATGGACTTTATCGCCGGATGCCGTAAAAATAGCGGGGCTTTGAAAGTCAGCTTCAGCTGCGAAGGCTGGCTCGGCCCCTATGAGAATGTGGTCCGGGATACGCCGTTTTTCTGCCGGGCCGGCGTCAACATAGCCTCCGTACTTATAGACGGCACAATCTGCGCCTGCCCCAACATAGACCGGGAAGCCTTCGGCCAGGGAAATGTCTGCAAAGATAATTTCTACGAAGTCTGGCAGACGCGTTTCCAGCCCTTCCGCGACCGCAGCTGGGCAAAGCGCGGCCGCTGCGCCACCTGCTCGCAGTTCCGCAATTGCCTCGGCGGAGGCATGCACAACTGGCACGGCGCCTGCTCCTCCCCCCTCGACTGCCACTTTGAATCGTTGACTACTTCTCTTTGAAAAGTTCCTTCAATCCGTTTCACAAGGAGCCGTGCCTGAAATCCCAGCGAAACGGGCACGGGATGCCAAAGACCAGATAATTTGTTCCGGAAAAAGCCTGTTTTCGGGAACTAACTGTTCAAAATCAGGCATTTGTTCCGGAAAATGGTCGTTTTTCGGAACAAAATTAAAAGGAAAGTGCAAGGGAGAAGCCGCAGGAGCCTTGCCCGGGGAGGGCCTGTCCACCCCCGGACAGGGGCAGGGGGATGGGGCCCGACGTAGACAAGTTCTTGCGCAGCAAGGACGAAGGATGCGTTGGGAGGGGCCGGAGTGAGCGAAGCGAACGAAGTCCCTCCCGGGTAAGGACTCCTGCGGCAACGGCATTGAAAGCGTAGATGGGAGATCTCTCCACGCGCTTCGCTTGGTCGAGATGACAGATGCGAAGGGCGAGATGACAGAAGAGGCCGACATTTCAGTCGACCTCTTCATCGGTTAAAGAATGAAACATTTTACTGCTCGTCGGGAGCGGAGCCGCCGCCGTAGTCGGGGCCGGGGCCCTGAGGACCACCCTGGCCGCCGAAACCGGGGCCTCCCTGAGGGCCTCCCTGGCCCGGGTTAAAGCCTGCACCGCCCTGAGGGCCTCCCTGGGCCTGCTGGCCGGCCTGATACATCTTCTCGAAGGCCTTGCTGAGAGCCTCTGAATAGCGGTCTATATCTTCAAGATTCTGGTTCTTGACTGCCTCCTTGAGAGGATTCAGGTTGCTCTCGACTTCGCTCTTCACATCTGCAGGAACCTTGTCGCCGTTGTCCTTCAGGAACTTCTCGGCCTGGAAGCAGAGGGCGTCGGCATTGTTGATCTTGTCAACACGCTCCTTGGCAGCCTTGTCGGCGTCTTCGTTGGCCTTGGCCTCATCGCGCATACGCTTGATTTCCTCTTCGCTCAGGCCGCTCGAAGCCTCGATGCGGATGTGCTGCTCCTTGCCGGTACTCTTGTCTTTAGCGGAAACGGAGAGGATGCCGTTGGTGTCTATATCGAAGGACACTTCGATCTGAGGGATTCCACGGGGTGCGGGTGCGATGCCGTCGAGATGGAAGATACCTATCTGCTTGTTGTCCTTCGCCATGGGGCGCTCGCCCTGAAGGACGCGGATCTCTACCGAAGGCTGGTTGTCAGCCGCAGTGGAGAACACCTGCTCCTTATGTACAGGAATGGTGGTATTGCTTTCGATGAGTTTGGTCATCACGCCGCCGAGGGTTTCTATACCCAGGGAAAGAGGAGTGACGTCGAGAAGGAGCACGTCCTTCACATCGCCTGCGAGAACGCCACCCTGGATGGAGGCGCCGATTGCGACGACCTCGTCGGGGTTAACGCTCTTGTTGGGCTCCTTGCCGAAGAAGTTCTTCACCAGCTCCTGGATCTTGGGGATACGAGTGGAACCGCCTACGAGCAGGACTTCGTCGATGTCGGAGGTGCTCAGGTGGGCATCCTGCAGGGCCTTGCGGCAAGGCTCGATGCTGCGCTGGAAGAGATTGTCGCAGAGGGCTTCGAACTTTGCGCGGGTAAGGCTCTTCACGAGGTGGCGGGGAACGCCGTCGACCGCAGTGATATAAGGAAGATTGATTTCGGTACTGGTCTGGTTGGAAAGCTCGATCTTCGCCTTTTCGGCAGCCTCCTTGAGGCGCTGCAGGGCCATCGGGTCCTTCTTGAGGTCGAGACCGCTGTTCTCGGATGCGAATTCGCCGGCGAGCCAGTCGATGATGACCTGGTCGAAATCGTCGCCCCCGAGGTGGGTGTCACCGTTGGTGGACTTGACTTCGAATACGCCGTCTCCGAGCTCCAGGATGGAGATATCGAAAGTGCCGCCGCCAAGGTCATAGACAGCGACCTTCATATTCTTGTTCTTCTTGTCGAGACCATATGCAAGGGCCGCGGCGGTAGGTTCGTTGATGATACGCTTCACATCGAGTCCGGCGATCTTGCCAGCTTCCTTCGTGGCCTGACGCTGACTGTCGGAGAAGTATGCGGGAACGGTGATGACCGCTTCCGTAACCGGCTGGCGCAGATAATCTTCCGCTGTCTTCTTCATCTTCTGGAGAATGATTGCGGAAATCTCCTGGGGAGAATACATACGGCCGTTGATATCGACGCGGGGAGTATTGTTCTCGCCCTTGACCACATTGTAAGGCACGCGCGAGGTTTCCTTGCCCACCTGGTCGTAGGTTTCGCCCATGAAACGCTTGATGGAGAATACGGTGTTCTTGGGGTTGGTGATGGCCTGACGCTTAGCGGGGTTACCCACCTTGCGCTCGCCGTCGTCGGTGAATGCAACCACCGAAGGGGTGGTGCGCTGGCCTTCGTTATTGATGATTACGGTAGGCTGGTTGCCTTCCATGACCGCCACGCAACTGTTCGTGGTTCCAAGGTCAATTCCAATGATTTTTCCCATAATTGTATCTGTTTTTTTTGTTTTTCAGTTAAACTGTCACCCGGAGGCGACGCTTTTCTCTATAACGAAAGCTGTGCCACCGGGCGAAAACTGACAAATTGTCATTATCTTTGCACCGACATGGACTACACCGACATCGCCTCCCGCATAGTTTACGAAGACAACCACCTGCTTGTATTCGACAAGAAGGCCGGAGAAATAGTGCAGGGCGACAAGACCGGCGACACTCCCCTCTCCGACATACTCAAAGCCTTTATCAAGGAACGCGACGCCAAACCGGGAAACGTTTTCCTGGGAGTCCCTCACCGCCTGGACAGGCCCGTATGCGGGCTTTGCGTCTTCGCCAAGACATCCAAATCCCTTGAAAGGCTGAACGCCATGTTTCGCGACGGGCAGGTTCACAAGACATACCTTGCCCTTTGCTGCGCGGCACCTCCCGAAAAAGAAGGCCTGCTGGAAGACTGGATGGAGCGCAATGAACGCCTGAACAAGAGTTTCATAACCCGAAAGCCCGGACCGCAGGCCAAACTGGCCAGACTGCGTTACCGCCATATCGCCGACACGGAAAGGTACCATCTCCTGGAAGTGGAACTCCTCACGGGAAGGCACCACCAGATACGCTGCCAGCTCTCGCATATCGGCTGCCCCATAAAAGGCGACCTGAAATACGGCGCACCGCGCTCGAACCCCGACGGAGGCATCTGCCTGCAGGCACACGGCATCACTTTCCTTCATCCGGTGAAGAAGGAGGAACTCCGTCTTTTTGCAGAGGTCCCGCGGGCCTGGAAACTTCCGTCCTCGGCCGCGACATCCGCAGGCGCATAAGCATGTCCGACGGAGTCTCGTCCATGAACATCCGGAAGGCCATGTTATAGGTGACCACCGAGTGGAATCCGCTCATGAACGTCAGTTCTATAACCTTCAGATACGGGTCCTGCTTCATCAGCTCGATGGAATACACCACCCTGTAGTGGTTCACGTAAGCCCGGAAATTGTATCCCGAATACAGGTTCACCGCACGCGAAATATAGAGTTTGTTTATCTGAAGCGCCTCTGCCAGTTCGGTCAGGGAGAATCCGTCCGAAAGGTATGGCTTGCGGGTCTTCATGTAATACTGCACTTTTTTGTAGACTTTGGCCACTATATTGCTGTCTACCTCCGGAAGCACGGTGCTGCTCTGTCCGTCGGTGGTTATGATATACTGTATCCTGCGTTCCTTCTTTTTCCCAAGAAGCATCGTCCGGCCGGTGTATGCCTTGCGGTGGATGACGATCCCCAGAAGCAGCCCCGCCCCTGCCGCAATGCCGCAGACGTATTCCGGAGCCTCCGTATAATGCAGCAGTATCAGCGCCAGCCCGTAAACGGTAGTGACCGACAGATAGACGGACCTCGAGTCTTCCTCCGCCCAGCACCACGCACCGTCACGGCGGAAAAGCGCCGACACTTCCCTGTATTTGCGCAGTGTGCGTATGGATACATATATATGAGGCAAAAGTATGGACGGCAGCACGAAAATGCCTGCAAAAGTATCCGTGAGCATGGCGGGATACCACATGGATGCGCAGTATATGAACGCGAAACATTCCGCACCGACCGACAATCCCATGTCTTCCCTCGTCAACGGGTATGACAGCAGCATCGACGAACACGCCAGCAGATAACTGCAGATGCGGAACAATCTTCCGGAACAGCCGGCCAGCATCAGGTCCGTGGACACCAGAAGAGTCAGCGCAACCATGGGAATAATCCTCAGGATACCGTGGACGGTAAAGATTTTCTTCATGCCCGCAAGTTACTTCAAACCCCCGGTAACCATGTAGTCCGGACCGGGGGTAAAAAACAAAAATTTCCGTTTGGGTACAAAAAAGATTGTACCTACTGTCAGCACCTACATTTTTTTCTTTATCCTCTCGAATCCCTTTCCGTAGACGCCCGTTACGGAAGAAACGGACAGGAAAGCGTCGCTGTCCACGGATTTGATTATGCGGAGCAGCAGATTGAGGTCGCTCTTGCGGGTAAGCACCATGAGAATCTCCGCGTTTTCCTTTGTGTACCAGCCTTTTCCGTCTAGCACCGTCACTCCCCTGTGAAGCTCGGAAGTAATCATGTCGGCTATCTCGGCATAGTGCTTCGAGAGTATGAACACCTGCACGCTCTGCCTCGAACCGGACACGACCAGGTCGAGCACGGTGCTGTTGATGGTTATCAGGATGAAACCGTACACCACCGTAGTAAGCTTCTCCACAAAGGGCACCAGGCTTCCGTCCGGCTTGAACGAAGGCACCAGAATGGAAGATAGAATTACTACCACGTCCATGTATAGGATGAGGCGCCCGGGAGACACGTTGCGGTATTTGTTCACCATCAGGGCGATGATGTCGGTTCCTCCTGTGCTGCCGCCGGCCACCATGGTGAATCCTATGCCAACACCGGTCATTATTCCGCCCATGATGGTGCTCATCAGCTTGCCGTTGTCGAGGGCTATCGCCTGGATGAAATCGGCGGGGATGATGGTCTGGAACACGTTAAGGCCTATGGAAGCGAGCACGGTGGCGTATATGGTCTTCCATCCGAAACCGAAGCCCAGCACGAACATGGCGGCGATAATGAGAGCCACGTTGATGACGAAATAGGAATAACCAATCTTGATGACGCCGTGGGTGGCGTACTGCAGTATGGCCGAGAGGCCGGTCACTCCACCTCCGACCAGATTGTTGGAAACCAGGAAGATGCTCCATCCGAGCACATAGATGAGGATACCGAAAGTAACGATCGCATATTCCTTGAAAATGCGACCGGCCGATTGTTTAAGCGCCGCCATTTTTCTCTTTTTTCCTGGTTAGTCCCGCCTTGATCTCATCAAAGCCCTCGCCGTACACGCTGCCGACCGGATTTACGGTCAGAAACGCCTTGTCATCCAGTTCCTTGATTATCCTGGAAACTTCCGGAACCTCGTTGCGGCGCATGAGCAGCAGCAACACGTCCTTTTCCTGCTTGGTGTACCAGCCGATAGCCTTCAGTACGGTCACGCCGCGTTCCATCCTGTTTATTATATAATCGGCGATTTCCTTATGTCTGGAAGAAAACACCAGAAGCTGCACCGCTCCCCTGTCACCGACCACCACGAAATCTATCACGCAGGCATAGGCCGCCATCATGATGTAGCCGTAAACCATGTCGCCGAAAACCTTTCCGGGAAGGAAGAGTATGGACGTGATGATTATGAAATCGGTTATCAGGAACATCCTGCTGAGGGATACCGGCCAGTATTTGTTCACAATGAGGGCAACTATATCGGTGCCGCCGGTGCTTCCCCCTTTGCGTATGGTAAGCCCGATTCCTATTGCTTCCAGCACACCTGAAATCACCGGAATCATCACTTTCTCCGGCACATACAGGAAGTTTCCGGGAATGGCCTGCAGGAAACCGAAGCCGGCGAACAGCTTCAGTGCAAGTGCCTGTACGGCAATGCAGTACAGAGTCCGGAAACCGAATCCTATTCCGAACAGCACCACGGCAAGGATAATCAGCGCGGCATTGATTACGGTAAAGGAATACGAAGCGAGTATCGCACCTCCGGTGGCATATTCAATGACGGCGCAGAGACCCATGAGTCCGCCTGCGGACATCCCGTTGGGAATCATGAAGCACTCCCAGGCGACCGTTACGAACAGAACGCCTATCGTCATCACCAGATAGTCCATCAGGACCGAACCTGTTTTGTTCTTTTTTTTCATTTCACCACTATGTTGACTATGCGCCCGGGCACCACTATCACTTTCACTATGTTCTGGCCCGCCAGGTATTTTGAAGTCTGTTCCATGCCGCGGATGCAGTTCTCCACTTCTGCAGGAGACGCGATCTTCGGCAAATCCACCGTGAAACGGGTTTTGCCGTTGAAAGAAACGGGATAAGTGACACTGTCTTCCACCGTAAGCGCCGCATTGTATTCGGGGAACGACGCGTTCACCACGCTGTCTTCGTGCCCCAGGTCATGCCAGAGCTCTTCCGCCATGTGCGGAGCAAAGGGAGAAAGCAGTACCACCAGCGGTTCCAGCACTTCGCGGGAACTGCATTTGAGTTCCGTCAGTTCATTAACGGCAATCATGAATGCGCTGATCGTGGTATTGTAGGAGAAGTTTTCGATGTCTTCCTGCTCCTTGCCGATGAGTTTGTGAAGTGCCTTGAGTTCGGCAGGAGTCGCCGCGGCGTCGCTGACAAGGAAACGGTCCCTGTCATAGAAGAGCCGCCAGAACTTGCGCAGGAAGCGGTTGACACCGTCGATGCCCTTGGTATCCCAGGGCTTGCTCTGCTCCACGGGCCCGAGGAACATCTCGTAAAGCCTCAGCGTATCGGCACCGTAGCTTTCGCAGATATCGTCGGGGTTCACGACGTTGTACATGCTCTTGCTCATCTTCTCCACGGCCCATCCGCAGACGTACTCTCCGTTTTCGAGGATGAATTCGGCGTCGTTGTACTCGGGCCTCCAGGCCTTGAAGGCTTCGAGGTCGAGCCTGTCGTTGTGAACTATGTTAATGTCGACATGGATTTCGGTGGTTTCGTACCGGTCCTTGAGGCCGAGGGAAACGAACTTGTTCGTACCCACTATACGGTAGACGAAATTCGACCGCCCCTGTATCATTCCCTGGTTCACAAGCTTGCGGAATGGTTCGTCCTCGCACACATATCCAAGGTCGAAAAGGAACTTGTTCCAGAAGCGGGAGTAGATGAGGTGCCCCGTGGCGTGCTCGGTGCCGCCCACGTACAGGTCCACGTTGCGCCAATACCTGTCGGCTTCAGCGCTCACCAGGGCCTGGTCGTTGTGGGGATCCATATAGCGCAGATAATATGCGCTGGAGCCCGCGAATCCCGGCATGGTGCTGGTCTCCAGGGGATGACCCCTGTAGGTCCAGTCCTTCGCCCGCGCAAGCGGCGGCTCTCCGTTCTTCGATTTGTAGGATTCTATTTCCGGCAGCGTCAGCGGCAGGTCTTCGTCCGCGACGGGAGTCGCGATTCCGTCTTTGTAATAGATGGGGAAAGGCTCGCCCCAGTAGCGCTGGCGGCTGAAGATGGCGTCGCGGAGGCGGTAGTTGGTCTTGCGGCGGCCGAGACCGTGGGCTTCCACATAATCCTTCGCGGCCTCGATGGCTTCCTTCACGTCCATTCCGTTCAGGAAGCCGGAATTGATCATCTTTCCTTCCTTCGCATCGAAACTCTGCTCACTTATGTCCGCTCCTTCGATGAGGGGGATTATCGGCAGGCCGAATTTCTTCGCGAAGGCATAGTCGCGGCTGTCGTGCGCCGGCACCGCCATGATGGCGCCCGTGCCGTAGCCCGCAAGCACATATTCCGAAATCCAGATGGGAACTTTTTCTCCGGTAAGGGGATTGATGCCGTAAGATCCCGAAAATACGCCGGTTACACTCTTCGTCTCAGCGATGCGCTCACGCTCGGTCTTTTTCTTTACTTCTTTGATGTAGGCCTCAACCGCCTCCTTCTGTGCCGGAGTGGTGAGTTCATCCACAAGTTCGCTTTCGGGGGCCAGCACCATGAACGTCACTCCGAATACGGTGTCCGCACGGGTGGTGAAAATGGTTATCGGCTTATGCACGTCGCCGCAGACGGTATCGAACACCATCTCGGTTCCCTCGCTCTTGCCTATCCAGTTGCGCTGCATTTCCTTGAGGGAGTCGGTCCAGTCGAGAGAATCCAGGCTGTCGAGAAGGCGGCCGGCATAGGCCGAAACGCGCAGCTGCCACTGTGTCATCTTCTTCTGCTCCACGGGATAGCCTCCGCGTACGGAAAGGCCGTCCTTGACCTCGTCGTTGGCCAGGACGGTACCCAGCCCTTCGCACCAGTTGACCGAGGTTTCTCCCTGATATGCAATGCGGTATCGCATCAGAATATCGGACTTTTCCTTGTCGGAAGCCTTCTTCCATATTTCAGGCGTGACGTCCTCGTAGCCCGTAGATTCGAATCTGGCGATGAGCTCGTTGATGGGACGTGCCTTGTCCATCTGCGGGTCGTACCAGCTCTTGAACATCCGCAGGAAAGCCCACTGCGTCCACTTGTAGTAATCCGGGTCGCAGGTGCGGAAAGAACGGTCCCAGTCGAAGGAGAAACCAATCCTGTCCAGTTGGCTGCGGTAACGGGCCACGTTCTCTGAAGTGGTCTTTTCCGGATGCTGGCCGGTCTGTATGGCATACTGCTCGGCCGGCAGGCCGAAGGCGTCATATCCCATCGGATGCAGGACATTGAAGCCCTTGAGCCGCTTGTAACGGGCGTAAATGTCACTGGCTATATAACCCAGCGGATGCCCCACATGAAGTCCGGCTCCGGACGGGTAAGGAAACATGTCCAGCACATAAAACTTGGGTTTGGAAGGGTCTTCGACAGTCTTGTAGGTCTTGTCTTCAGCCCAGCGCTCCTGCCATTTTTTCTCAATTTTCCTGAAATCGTAATCCATATAGTATTACACGCTTATTTTCTTTTCTTCAGTTTGAAATCCACATACAGCGAGAGTTCGGTCTTCACCGGCTTGCCTTTCACCAGGCCCGGCTTCCAGTCCGGGGACGCCTCGATTACGCGCACCGCCTCCTTGTCGAGCGAAGAGTGCACTCCCTTGCGCACCCTGACGTTGCACACCTTACCCTTTTCGTCTATCATCATATCCACAAGGACCTGCCCCTGTATGCCGTTGTCCACTGCATACTCGGGGTATTTCAGGTAAACGTAAACCCATTTCGCCAGGAAAGCCGAAGGGTTCGAGCTGCCGAGAAAACGCGGTTTCGTATCGCAATCGGCAAATGAAACCACCGGAACGGCCTGTTCGTCTTCCGGCCAGAAAGACGGCGCAGGGCCGTTTGCAAGGGTGACAAGGAAATTGTATATATACTCGCACTGGCGGTCCAGTTCGTCAAATTCCATGTGGTCTATCCCGCGTCGGTAAATCTTTCCGGGTTCGGCGGTGGTGAAGAACACCGAAGGAATCTCCCCTCCATAAAAAGTCCTGTGGTCGGAATTCGCTGGTTCGGCGCTGACCAGTGAAGGTTTTGCGGGCTGCAGCGTCTTTTCGGCCTCCGAAACGATCCTGTTGAGGGATGCATTGGACGAGGTGTACACATAGAAACCCTTGTTCGGGTTGTCGAACAGGTCGAGGTTAACATAGCAGTCTATGAACTGCCTGTCCGGGAAGGCCCGGTTGAGGAAATACCACGAGCCAGCGTTGGCCTCCTCCGAGCCGCCGAAAGCGGCGAATATGAAAGAGCGCTTCATCATTACCCTGTTGGTGGCCACCTTCGACGCAAGCGAGAGGAATGCCGCAACGGCGGCCGAATTGTCCGGAGCAAGCCTGGTTCCAACCACTATGTACTTTTCCCTGAGGCTTCTGTCGTAACCCGGCACGGCTGAAATGACATTATGGAAAGTGACGGTATCTCCGCTTTCGCGGCGTATGCCGAACTGACGGCTGTCTGCGCTTTCAAATAGCTCCAGGCCTGATTTTTCGAGTTTCCCGGGGATGAAGGCGGCAAGCTCCGCCTCCGAGGTCAAGCCGGACAGGGAGTCCGTGAGGCTCCGCAGCGCGGCAGCCCCTTCTCCTTCGAACAGTTCGGAATAACCCTGCGAGAATGCGGCTACGCACGTAAAGGCAAGACAGCAGAACAGAAAGAATCGCTTCATGGCATCAGTCATTTACAAGAATCCATACATCTTTCGGACAGAACGATTCGGCCCTGACCTTCTGAAGATTATCCCATAAATGTGCCAAAGATGCGGCGCCGCCGGTTCCAACGGCGGTAAAACCGTTGCCGTAAGGAATCTTTACGGCTTCAAAACCCGCAGATGCGATCTGCGAGGCCTTGTACGAGGCATTGTCCGCATTGGAATACGCCCCTACTATGATATAATATTTCTTGTCCAGTTTCCGGGTGTCCACCCTGCGCAGGCTGGAAGACGGCAGCATCATCTCGCCGGAGGACTTCAGGCGGTCGAGCATCTCGAGAGAATCGGCCTTGGCCTTTTCCACCTTCTTCAGGGAATCCATCCTGGCCTGGTGTGCGGCTTCTTCACGGGCGATAAGTTCCCGCTTGGCAGCGATGTCCGCCGAGGTGGGCCGCCCCGCAAGCCTGCGGAAGGAATCGCATCCGCACAGCGACAGGATGCCTGCCACGAGGAGAACCGTCAACAATAATGCCTGTCTTGTACGCATAATGTGCAAATATAGGAAAAAGAATCACTCAGCCGCATCGAAAGCCTTTACAATTTTGCTCACGAGCGGATGGCGGACTATGTCCCTGTCATCGAAGAATATGGTTTCCACTCCTTTCAGGTTCCTGACGAGCTCTATCCCCTTCAGGAGGCCGGAATCCTCCCTGTGCGGAAGGTCGATCTGAGTGGCGTCGCCCGTGACGATGAATTTGGCGTTGGTTCCCATGCGGGTGAGGAACATCTTCAGCTGCCCCATGTTGGTATTCTGCGCCTCGTCGAGAATCACGCATGCGCCGTCGAGGGTGCGGCCGCGCATATAGGCGAGAGGGGCGATCTGTATGGTTCCTCCGGCGATGAACTCCTGCAGTTTTTTCGAAGGTATCATGTCGCCGAGGGCATCGTAGAGGGGCTGGAGGTACGGATCCAGTTTGTCTTTAAGGTCTCCGGGAAGGAAGCCCAGCCTCTCCCCCGCTTCGACCGCAGGACGCGTGAGGATGATGCGGCGGACCTCCCTGTTCTTGAGCGCCCGTACGGCCAGGGCTATCGCGATATAGGTCTTTCCTGTACCGGCGGGCCCCACGGCGAACACCAGGTCGTTATTGAAATAGGCACGCACCATCTTCTCCTGGTTGGCGTTTCTCGCCCGTATGGCCTTGCCTTCGTTGGTATGGACTATCACCGCATTGCCGTGCTCCGCCAGCACCGAAGACGTGGAGTGCCCGGTAAAGAGGTCTTCCACGTCATAGACGGTGAGGTTGAGCTTGCGTCCGCGCACGGCCACCAGCCTGCCGAATTTCTCCTCGAAATCCGCTATGGACGCCGCATCCCCTTCGAGAGTTATCTCATTCCCCTTGCCCGTTACCGTAAGCGACGGATAATATGTGCAGAATTCATTCAGGATACGGTTGCCCGGGCCCAGTATTCCTACCGGATCGGCGTTATCCAGAGTGATGGTTTTCTTCATTTGATTCCCGTTTCTTTTTTCACCCTTTCAAGAGTAGCTGTCATATTGTCGTAATCCGATTTGTCAATCCAGTCGTCCCTGCGGCCCGTCTGCTCTTCCACAAGCACCGTACGGAAACTTCCCGTCTTCCTGCCCGGAAGAGTACACCAGAGAAAGTGCAGTTCCGGACCTTTCAATTCCCTGCAGCCGCTGAAGCGGTCTTTCACCAACGTAAGGGTAACCGCCAGCCCCAGCCTCGTATTTATCGCACTCATGTTGGATACCGCATTCCCCATGGAATACACTACCGGCACTCCCTTTATTATTGCGGTATCCTGCACCACATGCGGATGGGCCCCTATTATCGCATCGGCGCCTTCCCCGGCCAGCCATTCCGCCCACTTCTCCTGCGAAGCGTTGTGCTTCAGAACATATTCCTCGCCCCAGTGCGGAAGGACAATCACGAAATCGGCATTCTTCCGGGCCCGCCTCATCTGCCGGGATATCTCCTCCCTGTCCATACGGCTCACTTTCGGATACTCCCTCGAAGCCCCGGCATTGGTTCCGTAAGTAAAGTTCACCAGCGCAACCCTGATTCCGTTTCTGCTGATTATGAGCGGATTATTGCGGTTGTACTGCTCTTCGTCCAGTCCGCTGCCGGTAAAAACATCATACTGCTTCAGCGTCCGTACAAGTCCGTCCGAACCTTTGTCCAGAATGTGGTTGTTCGCCGTCAGCAGCACATCCACTCCGGCATCGGTTATGCTCTTCAGGTAGCCGTCGGGAGCGCTGAATGCGGGGTACCCCGTGTAGGGTGGCCCCGCAAGCGTAAACTCGGCGTTCGCTATCGCCATATCCACCCCTGAAAGCAAAGGGGCCAGATCATCCAGAAAATGCGAATGGTCGTACTGGAGTTGCCTTGCATGCATCATAACGTCTCCGATGATGCAGATGCTCAGCGTGTCGGCAGCCCCGGCGGCCGAACTTCATTTGCCGGAGGCTACTATCGCTCCGTATTTCTCGTACTTGTCCTTGTATTCGGGATCTTCTCGGAAACGGAAGCACGCATTCTTGATATATTCAGCGATGGTCGATTTGATCGACTCGTCGGCAGTGACTTCGTAAGCCTTCTCGAAAGGAACTATGCAGGCCTTCAGCGAAGATTCGTATTCTTCCACCAGCTTTGCAAACTTGGCGTCGTCCATCTCGTAGGAAGCCTTCTCCTGAATCTCGACGGCATGATTGTAAAGATACACGCCCTTGCCGATATAGCCATACTCATATTTGGGCTGAATCTCAGCGCATTTGTCATACGCCTCGAGGGCCTTTTCCACCTGCGGAGGATCCATCTTCAGACGGATGTTGCCTTCCACATACCAGAGCGAAGCATTGTTAGGCTCGTTGGTCTTGGCGACGTCGAGCAACTCGAACAGACGGTCGGGGCTGCCTCCGTTGGAAGTGTAGTAGTTGATGAGGCCGATCAGGATGCTCTGGCTCTTGGGATAGAGCATGAATCCGTCTTCAAGGTACTTGAGGGCAAGTTCCTTATTGCCTTCTTTCTCGGCGAGGGTGGAGAGCCTGGAATAGACGTCACCGTCTTCACCGCTGTATTTGTATTCGAGGCACTTGTCGAAGAAGACCTTGGCCCTCGCCACGTCGTTTGCAATCCAGGCGGTAAGGCCGGCGTTGTAGATGGAGTTCGTGTCGGTCTGGGCGAAAGGCTCCACAAGGCTGGCGTTGAACGCTTCTTCGAAGAGTTTTGAGGAAAGCGCGAAGTCCTTGAGGGTATAGGCGTTGACCGCCTCGCCCGAGAACTTGTCGTGAATGGTTCCGATGGCCTCGGCGATATCCTTGGTCTTCTTTCCCTTGACATCGAGTTGCGCTGCCTTCTTATAAGCTTCGAGAGCGTTGCCGAGAGGATTCTCAACCGCCGGATTCGTGGTGACTATCATGGCGAGCCTGTCGCCGGCAAAATAATAGTCGGCGGTATCGTAGTGCTGCACTTTCATGGGCTGGTCCGCAACGGTGACGTTTTCGGTGCTGTTGGGCTTCACTCCGGTCATGATCAGCTGGAGGTCGGTCTCACTAGCGCCCACATAACCGTTACCCTGCACTACATTATAAGCTTCCATGTAGGCCTGGGCGAGTTTGATCCAGGTTGCCGCATTGGCAGCCTTCTTCTCGTTCAGAGTGGCGGCCTTGGCGGATTCCACCTTCTTCTTTGCGCTTTCGGCTTCTTTGGCCTGCTGGGCATTTGCGACCTGGAACGATGCCAGGACTGCAAGTGCGATAAACAATTTTTTCATATCCTTCAATTTTAAAAATTATTCGGTTTCATTCACGGTTTCTGCAGTTTCCGTGCCAGGCGCTTCGTCTTCCACATCATCTTCGCTCTTGGCGACGACGGAAACGGCCGAAATCGCATCGCCCTCGCGGAGGCTGATGAGCTTCACTCCCTGGGTGGCGCGACCGGCCACGCGGGTATCGGAAACCGCCATGCGTATGGTAAGTCCGGAACGGTTGATAATCATCAGGTCGTCGTTCTCGGTCACGTTCTTGATGGCGACCAGGCTGCCTGTCTTTTCAGTGATGTTGATGGTCTTGACGCCCTTTACGCCACGCGCCGTGAGCCTGTAGTCTTCCGGATCGGAGCGTTTGCCGAAGCCGTGCTCGCTGACCACCATGATGGTCTGCTCGCATGCATTCTCGCGGTTGGGATCGTAAGTAAGGACTCCGATGGCCTCGTCGTCGCCGACAAGGTTGATGCCCTTAACGCCGGAGGCGCCGCGCCCCATGTCGCGCACAGCGGCCTCACGGAAGCGCACGCAGTAGCCGTTGCGGCCGGCGATCATGATATCCTCGCCGCCGTTGGTGAGCACCGCGTCGAGCAGGGCGTCGCCCTCGCGTATGGTGATGGCCTTGATGCCCTTGTTGCGGCTGCGCTTGTTGGAGTAGTCCTCCAGGCTTGTCTTCTTTATTATACCCTTCTTGGTGACCAGCGTCACGAAGTGGTTCTGCACGTATTCGGGATCCTCGATCCTGGCCGCATTGAGATAGGTGCGGATGCTGTCGTCCTGCTCAATGGCGAGCAGGTTCTGCACGGCACGCCCCTTGGAGGCCCGCACGCCTTCCGGCAGTTCGTACACCTTCATGCGGTAGCACATGCCCTTCTCCGTGAAGAACAGCATGGTGGAATGCATGTTGGCGACGTAGATATGCTCGATGAAGTCTTCTTCGCGGGTGCTTCCACCCTTCTTGCCCACGCCTCCGCGGGCCTGGGTGCGGAATTCCGTAAGCGGGGTGCGCTTGATGTAGCCGAGGTGCGAGATGGTGATAACCACGTCTTCGTCGGCATAGAAATCTTCGGGGTTGAATTCCTCCGCGCTGAGGGTAATCTCACTGCGGCGGGCGTCTCCGTATTTGGCCTTCATTTCCATGCACTCGTCCTTGACTATCTGGAGCTGCATGGCCTCGCTGCCGAGGATTTCGATGCAGCGGGCGATGAACTTCTCGAGATCTTCGTACTCCGCCTGGAGCTTTTCACGCTCGAGGCCGGTAAGCTGGCGGAGACGCATCTCCACGATAGCCTGGGCCTGGGCCTCCGTGAATCCGAATTTGGTGACCAGCCCGTCGCGGGCCTCGTCCACGCTCTTCGACGCACGGATATGCGCTATGATATCATCGATTATGTCGATTGCCTTGAGCAGGCCTTCGAGGATGTGGGCGCGTTTCTGGGCCTTGTCGAGTTCGAACTTGGTGCGGCGCACAACCACGTCGTGGCGGAAATCCACGAAATTGGCAAGTATCTCCTTGAGGGAGAGCGTGCGGGGACGCCCCTTTACGAGCGCCACGTTGTTGATGGCGAAGCTCGACTGGAGAGGGGTATATTTGAAAAGGGTGTTCAGCACCACGTTGGTGTTTGCGCCCTGCTTCACGCGGAATATCACGCGGACCCCCTCGCGGGAAGTCTCGTCGTTCATGTAGGTGATGCCTTCGATCTTCTTGTCTTCCACCATCTGCGCAATGCGCTCCAGCATCTCCTTCTTGTTCACCATGTAGGGAATCTCGGTGACGACGATGGTCTCCTGGCCACGATCGTTCACTTCGATTTCGGTCTTGGCGCGGATCACGACGCGGCCGCGGCCGGTGGTGTAGGCGTCAATTATTCCCTGACGGCCCATGATGATGCCGCCCGTCGGGAAGTCGGGGCCCTTGATATGCTCCATCAGCCCTTCCACGTCGATGTCGGGATTGTCGATGTAGGCGCAGATGGCGTCGCAGCATTCACCGAGGTTATGGGGAGCCATGTTGGTGGCCATACCGACCGCGATACCCGCCGAGCCGTTCAGCAGAAGCAGAGGAAGCTTGGTAGGGAGCACGGTGGGCTCTTCGATGGAATCGTCGAAGTTGAGCGTCATGTCCACGGTGTTCTTCTCGATATCGGCGATGACGTCTTCCGACAGCTTCTCGAGCTTGGCTTCGGTATAACGCATGGCGGCTATGGGGTCGCCGTCCATGCTTCCGAAGTTGCCCTGCCCCTTTACCAGCGGATAACGCTGGTTCCACCACTGCGCCAGTCGCGCCATGGCGTCGTACACGGAAGAATCTCCGTGGGGATGGAACTTACCCATCACCTCGCCTACGATACGTGCGGACTTCTTGGTCTGCCCGCCGTATGAGAGCCCCATGGCATCCATGCCGAAAAGCACCCTGCGCTGCACCGGCTTGAGGCCGTCGCGCACGTCGGGAAGGGCGCGCGAAACAATCACCGACATCGAGTAGTCGATGTACGCGCTGCGCATCTCCTGATCAATCTCTACAGGCTCGATATAACCGTGATTCACTTCAATTGAATTTCCCTCACTGTCCATATTTCTCTTTTAAAAATTATCCTTGTTCATAAACACGCAAATTTAACAAAAATATTCGATTTAATTGCTATTTTTGTACGCAAATATACTCGCTTCCGATGAAGATTTCCAAAGTGTTCGATACCATCGTGGCACTGGCCCGGGAAGAGGCCATGCGCACCGGCAGTTACAGCATCGGCGCAGACCATCTGCTGCTCGGAATCCTGCGCCATTCAGACAACGAAGCGGTGCGCATCATGCGCTCCGCCGGCATCGATACGGCCGCATGCAAGGCCGATATCGACTCGGTCATTTTCCACGAGCACAGCATCCCCTACGGCCAGGAAGACGAGGTCCGACTGAGCAGCGACGGCGGAAGCGTGGTCAACGCGGCTATCGCGGAAGCCATGGCGGAAGGCGCCCCCGAAGCGGGAGCCGAACATCTGCTGAAAGCCATATGCAAGACGGAAGGCATACTTTCGGGCGACTACCTCCGCAGCAAAGGCCTCTGCGCATCCTCCTTCTCCGGAAAATGCAAACCCGGAAAGCAGGCCCGCGAATTCGTTATCGGCGAAAAGGAAATCTCCGTCATGCTCAGCACCCTGGGCAGGATAAACAATTCAATTCCAAGCTGATGAAAAAGACTTTCGCCACCCTGTTGTTCTTTGCTGCGGCAGCGTTTTCCCTGCATTCGCAGACCATACAGCCTTCCGCCGACTATATGTTCGCGCAGCGCGACACCTGCCAGCTTTTCATGTCGGTGTACGATCCCGCGGAAGAGACTTCAAAACCCTGCATACTCTTCGTTTTCGGAGGCGGATTCATAATGGGCGACAGGAACTCCGACTGGTATCTTCCCTGGTTCAAGCGCCTCACCGACGACGGCTACCGGGTCATCACCATCGACTACCGCCTGGGGCTCAAAGGCAAGGGCAACATCGGCGTAACGCAGTTTGAAACCATCTACGACGCCGTCGAGACGGGAGTGGAGGATCTCTATTCCGCCACACGCTATATCATCGACAATGCCGAAGCGCTGGGCGTGGACCCCTCGAAAATAGTGATTGCCGGTTCCTCCGCCGGAGCGATTATAGTGCTGCAGGCCGAATGGCACCTCTGCAACAGGGCGGCAATCGCCTCGGTCCTTCCCGAAGATTTCCGCTATGCAGGGGTGATGTCGTTTTCCGGAGCGGTTTTCTCCCGCGAAGGAAAGCCATCCTACAAGCGTGCTCCCGCCCCGGTGCTCCTCATGCACGGAACCGCCGACAAAATCGTAACGTATAACAAGACGGCCCTCTTCCGCATCTGCTTTGCGGGTTCCAGTACCCTGGCGAAGATATTCAGCAGGAACGGATACAACTACAACATTTACCGCTACGAAGGCCACCAGCACGAAATAGCGTCAGCATTCCTGCCGAGCTACAGGGAGCAGATACACTTCCTTGAATCCAACGTGGCCGGAAAAGAAAAGAGGATCGTCGACGCAACGGTCAGCGACCCTTCAATCAAAATTTGGAACGTGAATTCCCTGAAGGAAATCTACAGCCACAATTAAGCCGTCACCTTGTCCAGCACAAGTTTCACGAGCTCGTTCACGCGCGGCTTGTAATCGGTGTTCGCATCTTTCAGATAACGGTGCGCGATGGCGCAGCAGACCGTGATGGCGTCGTGGCCCAGCTTTGCGGCCATTCCCGCAAGGGCGGAACCTTCCATCTCGAAGTTGGTGATCCTGTATCCCTTGTATTCGAATTTCTCGAAGTCCTCGAGCATGTCGGGCATGGCAAGTCCCTGACGCACCACGCGCCCCTGGGGGCCGTAGAATCCGGATGCGGAAACGGTCATTCCCTTTACTGTGCAGTCGCTGAACAGATCGATCAGCCTCTGTGAGCCCCGCACGAAATAAGGATCCGGCAGATGCCTGTCCCATTTGACGGCCTTCTTGAAGGCTTCTTCGAAATCCAAAAGGGCGATTTCGTCGCGGCCCTCATACCAGTTCATGAGACCGTCGCATCCCACGGAAATGTGGCTGAGGATGAACGAACCCAGGGGGATATCGGGCTGTATGGCACCGCAGGTGCCGATGCGGACGATGGTCAGCGTCCTGTGCCCGGGCTTGACCTCGCGCGTTTTGAAATCAATGTTCGCCAGGGCGTCGAGTTCGGTCATGACGATGTCGATGTTGTCGCAGCCGATTCCGTGTGAAAGGGCGGTGACGCGCTTGCCGTTGTAAATGCCCGTGGCGAATGCGAACTCGCGGGACTGTCCTCTGGCCTCGACCTTGTCGAACAGGGGTTCGAACATTTTCACGCGGCCGGGATCCCCGAACACGATAACGATGTCGGCCAGTTCTTCAGGCTTGATGTGGATGTGGAATGCCGAGCCGTCGGCATTGATAATCAGTTCAGATTCCGGTATTCTCATAATGTCGGTGTAATTATTTGCGTTTGGAGGAACGCAGGCGCGAGGCGCTGCGTACCAGAAGTTCATCGTGAAGTATGCCCCGGGCGGCCAGGGCGTCGAGTATGGCGGCCACTATCGGAAAGACCGCCTGAATTGGCAGGACCGGCTTCGGATCGGAGCCAAGCCAGACAAGCACCATCCACACCTGCAGGCCCAGCAGAAGCAGCGCAGCCAGTATGGAGAGGCGCATCTGCAGCACCCGCGACTTCAGCAGCACCATCGCCAGGAACTGGCAGGCAAGGGCGATGCTGAAAAGCACGGTGAACCCCGTCCCGAAGGGATGGAAATACATCGCCACCAGAAGTCCGGAAGCAATCAGGAGATATAATGTCTGCACTCTCTGCCACATATGCTATCTTGAATTGAATGTCGCCAAAACCGCCGCCTCGTAGGTTCTGGATACCGGCACGTCCCCTATGCTTTCCACTCCGAGGTCGGCATAGTATCCGTCCTTCTCCTTGTGGAGAACCTGCACCTTGGCGATGTTGATTATGTATTTGCGGTGGCAGCGCACCAGGTCGCTGTTCGCAAAACTCTCCTCCACGGTCTTGAGCCGGCACCGGAGCATATACTGCTTTATGCTGCCCGTATAGTCCTGGTACCACACCTTTATATAGTTGTCGTCGGCCTCTATGTAATAGATGCTCTTCAGGCGCACGCTGAGTTTCATGGCCCCCTCATTGTCGGCCAGAGTTATCACCTTTTCGTCTGGCGCCGCGGTCGCCTGGTCGCTCACCACGCTGCCCATGTTCATCAAGCGCATGGTCTGCACACGGTTGCGCCATACGAAAAACACCACGAAAATGCAGCACACCAGCGAGAGGACCGATATGGCAAGGACGACGTAGACTATGAGGGAATCAGTCATTATTCTCCCGCCTCTTTAAGCCTTTCCGCGTTCTCCGCGACCTGCAGCTGGTCGATGCACTCCCTGATGTCGCCGTCCATGAAAGCCGGCAGGTTGTACATGGTCCAGCCGATGCGGTGGTCCGTGACGCGCGACTGCGGGTAATTATAAGTACGTATCTTTGCCGAACGGTCTCCGGTGGAAACCATGGTCTTGCGCTTGGCGGCGATGCCGTCGAGATACTTCTGGTGCTCCATGTTGTAGAGCCTGGTCCGGAGTTCCTCCATCGCGCGCTCCGCATTCTTTATCTGCGAGCGCTCCTCCTGGCACTGAACTACGATTCCGGAAGGGATGTGCGTAAGGCGGACGGCCGAATAGGTGGTATTCACCCCCTGCCCTCCGGGGCCGGATGCACAGAAGAGGTCCTTGCGTATATCCGCCGGATTGATTTCGATATCGAACTCCCCTGCCTCGGGGAACACGGCCACGGATGCGGCCGAAGTCTGGATGCGCCCCTGGGTTTCAGTCTGCGGAACCCTCTGCACGCGGTGAACGCCGGATTCGTACTTCATGATGCCGTAGACGCCGTCTGCACCTGAGAGTTTGAAAACCACCTGCTTGAACCCGCCGGACGTTCCGGGAGCCTGGTCGGTGACCTCCAGTTTCCAGCCCATGTTCTCAGCGAAATGCTGGTACATGCGGAAGAGGTCGCCGGCGAAGATCGCGGCTTCGTCGCCTCCGGTGCCGCCGCGGATTTCCACGAGGGCATTCTTGCCGTCATCGGGGTCTGCGGGTATGAGCAACAGCTTGATATTCTGCTCGATATCGGGAATCTGCGACTCTATCTCAGTTATTTCCTCGCGGGCCATCTCCTTAAGGTCCGGGTCGTTTTCGTTCATGAAAACATCCTTGGCCGAAGCGAGGTTCTCCAGCTTCTTCTTATAGTCGAGGCCGGCCTTTATGATGGGCTCGAGTTCCTTGTAATCTTTGTTGAGCTGGACATACTTCTTCATGTCCGACATCACGTCGGGGCTGGACAACTGCTCCTGAAGCGAAGCGAACTTGTCCTGCAGGGAAAGAACCTTTTCCAGCAATTTACTGTCTGCCATAATCAGTCTCCTATCTTCTTGATGTAGCAGCGGCGGCGCATGAACGGCTCGTGTTCGTAGCTGTTCCAGATGTTCACCGCGCTGTTGCTCTCTATCTGGGGGTTGGAAATAGCCCAGCGCATCCCTACCCGGATGGCCTTGTCCGCCATTTCCTTGTAATATACTGCCGAGACTCCCTTGTTCTGCCACTCCGGCACCGCCCCGTTGATCATGAGGTCTGTGGTTTCGAAGTTGTGCAGCGCACGCAGGAGATGGAACCAGCCGAAGGGGAAGAGTTTGCCCTTCGCCTTCTGGAGGGCCCTTGAAATCGTGGGGAAAGATATACCGAAGGCGACTATCTCGTCCTTCTCGTCGAGCAGCAGGCAGCTTGCCTTGTCGCTGATGTAGGGCATGGAGTCCTTAGCTTCCTGCTCTATTTCCTTTTCGGTGAAAGGGATGAAGTTATATACTGTCTCGGCGAAACTGTCGCTGTAGAGGCGGAAGAACCTCTTCACCATTTCTGGATCCTTCTTCAACTTGTCGAGACTGCCGAAATGAAGGTTGTAACGTTCCTCCACTATCTTTGCCACGCGACGGGCCTTCTCCGGCACTCCGTGGTTCGCAACCATCCTGTATTGCACCCAGTCACACTCTTTCTCGAAGCCGAAATGCTCCATGAGATCGTTGTAATAGGGATAATTGTACAGGCAGTTGAATGGAGGAATGTTCTCATAACCTTCCACCAGCATGCCCTGCTTTCCAAGGGTATTGTAGTAGAGGGGCCCGTGTATGGTATCCATTCCGTGTTCCTTTCCCCACTTGGCCGCCGCGTCGAGAAGCATTCCCGCCACGGTCTTGTCGTTTATGGTGTCGAACCAGCCGAAACGAACGCACTTCTTATCGTAACGCTCGTTGTATCTGGGGTTTATCATGGCGCAGATGCGCCCGACGGTCTTCTTGCCGTCGAGGACCATCCACATCTTGTGCACGCAATACTCGAGGGCGGCGTCGCCCGTAAGATTCCTCACTTCCTGGGTATGGAGAGCCGGAACATACTGGGGGCAGCCCCTGTACAACAAATCGGGAAAGCGCACGAAGCGTATGATGTCCTTCGCGTCCTTTACTTCCGTCAATCTGTATTCTGCCATAGTCTGCAAATATAACTCTTTTTTATTTCACAGAATTCCAGTGGGGGCCGAATCTTTCGAAGGCGGCGCGGTCGAGGGCTTCGCGGTCGTCGGGATGGGCGATGCTTATCATGAGGCGGGCCCTTTCCTGCAGGGACTTGCCGTAAAGGTCGACGGCACCGTATTCGGTGACGATCCAGTGGGCATCGGCACGCGGAGTAACCACCCCGGCGCCCGGGTTCAGCTGGGCCACGATCTTGTTCTTGCCCTTGTTGGTGCGGGATGCGAATGCGGTGATGCTCTTTCCGCCCTCGCTCATGGAAGCGCCGCGCACGAATTCCACCTGTCCGCCGGTGCCCGAGAAGATGCGGGTGCCGATGCTGTCGGCGCTTATCTGCCCGGTGATATCCACCTCCGTCGCGGAGTTGATGGCTTTCATGTGCGGATTACGGCGGATTACGAAGGGATCGTTCACATATTTGATGTCGCGCATCAGCACGTCCGGATTATGGTCTATGAAGGAATATACATCGTTGCTTCCAAGGAGGAAGGACGCCACTATCTTTCCTTTGTCTATGGCCTTGCAGGAGCCGTTGATTACTCCTTTCTTGATAAGGCGCAGAAGGCCGTCGGCAAACATCTCGGTATGCAGTCCGAGGTTCTTGTGGTTCACCAGCTGGGCGGCAAGGGCGTTCGGAAGGGCGCCGATTCCCATCTGTATGCAGTCGCCGTCCTCCACCAGCGCGGCGCAGTTCCTTCCGATGAGCACTTCCGTGGGAGTCGGTTCGGCGAATGCCGCGGTCACCAGGGGCGTGTCGTCCTGCACCAGATAGTCGAACTGGTCCAGGCTGAGAAGGTCGCCGTATGCGAAGGGAACGTTGGGGTTGACGACACCGATTACAAGGTCTGCGCTCTCCACGGCGGCGACAGAGCAGTCCACCGAAGTTCCGAGCGACACCCTCCCCTGATCATCCGGCAGGGAAACCTGCACCAGAGCCGCCCCGAGTTTGATATGGCCTTCGCGATAGAGCTTCTGGCTCTCGCCAAGATGCACCGGGAGATAATCGGCGTAACCCGCGTTCACATTGGCACGGACGTTCGGACCGAGGAAGAATCCCTGGTCGAAGAAGATTCCTTCGTAGCGGGGTTCGCTATAGGGAGCCGGACCTTCGGTATGGAAATGATGGAAATGCAGGTCGCGAACATCCCCGGCGTCTGCACGGCGGCAGAGGGCGGCTATCAGGCAGTGCGGCACGCTTGCAACGCTGCTGAGGTGGATGTGGCTGCCCGAAGGAATGTGGCTTACAGCTTCATCGGCGGATACGTATTTAATTGCTTTCATCGGCGATTATTCTTATTTTTGCAATAACTTGCAAAGATAACAATTATTCCGATGCACACAAAAGAAGAAAAACTGGCCGCATTCGCCGAAGCTCTGGACATTATGGAAACCCTCCGGGCAAAGTGCCCGTGGAATGCGGCGCAGACCACAAAGAGTCTTCGCCCGATGACCGTGGAAGAGGTTTACGAACTCAGCGACGCAGTGCTCCGCGGCGACGACAAAGACCTCCGCAAAGAGTTGGGAGACGTGCTTCTGCACATAATATTTTATGCCCGGATAGCCGAAGAGGAAGGCCGCTGGGACATTGCCGACGTGATCCGCGGACTTTGCGACAAGATGATTTTCCGGCACCCCCACGTGTTCGGAGGAGGCCCCTCGGAGGGAATGACTGAAGAAGAAGTGGCGAAAAACTGGGAACTGATAAAAACCCGCGAAAAAGGCGGCAACCGGACCATACTGGGCGGAGTGCCGATGAGTTTCCCGCCTGTGCTGAAGGCCTATGCCATGCAGGACAAGGCACGAAGCGTAGGCTTCGACTGGGAGGAACCGCAGCAGGTATGGGACAAGGTGCTCGAAGAACTTAGGGAAGCCCGCGAGGCGGTGGAAGAAGAAGGGACCGACCACATGGAAGAAGAATTCGGGGACCTGCTTTTTGCGGTGGTGAATGCCGCACGGCTGTATGGAGTTGACCCGACCGTCGCCCTTGACAGGGCCTGCGAAAAGTTCAGGAGGCGCTTCACATACCTTGAAGAGCAGACCATAGCGCAGGGGCGCGACCTCAAGCAAATGTCTCTTGCAGAGATGGATGCAATATGGGATGAAGGCAAGGCCAAAGGCCTTTAAAAGTTTTTTTGGATATTAATGAAAAACTATATACCTTTGCAGTCCTTTTGAGGGTTTAGCTCAGTTGGTTTAGAGCGCTTGCTTGACAGGCAAGAGGTCACTGGTTCAAATCCAGTAATCCTCACAGAAGTTCCGGAAACCCCGGAACTTTTTTATTGCGCTACCCCTGGGTGAAAAAAGAAAAATGCACCCGGCCGTAGACCTTTTCCTTTACAAAGGAAGGATGGGTGCGGAAGGAATGTTCGTCCCCGTGCTCGAGGATGAAGTAGCATCCGGGATGGAGTATACCCCTTGAAAGGACTTTGTCAGGAAGGGTTTCCAGGCCCTCCATGGCATAGGGAGGATCGGCAAATACGATATCGAACTTCTCGGTGCAGAGGGGCAGGAAATCAAAGACGTTGTCGCGCACCATAACAACGTTGCCGAGCCCCAGCCGTGCCGCTTCCCTCTTTATAAAAGTAGCGTTTTCGCGGGCCATTTCCACGCACCAGACGCGGGCGGCTCCTCGGGAAGCGAATTCGAAACTGATCGCACCGGTGCCGCCGAAAAGATCCAGCACCTTCAGGTCTTCGAATTCATATTCGTTTCCGAGAACGTTGAAAAGGCCTTCCCTGGCAAAATCGGTGGTAGGCCGGGCGGCATAACGCTGCGGAATCGCCATGGTCTTTCCCTTCAGGGTGCCGCCTATGATTCTCATAACTGCTCCACTGATTTGAAATAGCGGTAGAGACTCATCTCCTCTTCAGGCCCGAGAAGGCTCCGCATACAGATGGTGGATATCTCCGGATTGAGCTGCAACTGCCTCAATGCAAGGAAGATATAGTATTCTGCAGTAGTAAAGTCAGGGGCCTCGAAACTGTTTGCCAGAAGCAGGCTCCCGCCCTGCGCTATCCCGAGGAAAAGCCGCCCTTCCCTATATGATGCCACTATCTTGTTGTAATCGTTGCAGGAAGGCAGATCCCTCAGCACGTAATAAAGTTCCGGCAATGCGGTAACACTTTCATTATCAACTGCATAAAGCAGCACCGCATCATACTGCGGCACTTCCGCCCATTTCACGGTGTCCTCCTCTTTCAAAGCAACGACTTCTCCAAGAATCTCTCTTGCAGAAGTCGCGTTGAAAAAGTGCGACGGCACCAGGGTGCACGCAGCAGTGGGAATGGAAACTTCCACCGCTACTCCCAGTTACCGGCGTTATTGTTGGGCGCCGTGACAGAGCCGACCTGAAGGCCTTCGTAACGGTTCTGGTCGCGCTTTTCAGCATCAAGATTGATGCGTAGCTGGTTGTCCATTCCCTTGAGCAGGGCCTTGTATGGCATCTTCGCCTCAAACAGGGGAACCGGCACGCCGGAAACGGTCTTAACGATGGCATCCATAAGCACGGGCTGGCCTCCGGAGAAAGGAATGAATGCGAGGGAATCCACGCAGAAATCATCCCTGTGGGTAAACAGGGTGTCCTTTACGGGTATCTGCGTTTCCACGGAGAACACGAGATTCTTGTCTCCCGCTTCGTAGAGCTTGAGGAAATCTTCTCCCTTCATCTTCTTGCGGGAAGCCTTCTTGACCTTTTCGGTATGGACCATCGCGAGGGAGTCGTCCATCGAACCGACCTGCATGACTATCTCCATCTTGCCGTTGTTGTAGAAATCCTTCAGGGAATCGACGGTGGAAGTGAACCTGCCGTTTACGCTCTTGAAGGCGACCTGAAGCGTGCGTATGTCTTTCAGGCGCTGGATGGCCACGCTTTCGCGGTAGGCCTTCTGCTTGTTGAAGTTCACGGGCTTCATTATGCTCTTCACGATCATGTTGACGAGAAGTATGCAGAGAAGGAACAGGACAATCTCGAGAATAATCTTAACTGGCTTTTTCATATTTTTGTTTTACATTTTTCACTATATCCGCACAAAGTTAGAAATTTCATTTTTCAAATGCAATATTCTTACTAAATTTGCTCGCGAAAAAATGGAAAACACCGCTTTTCTCAAAAAGAGCATTGACGCCGCTTCGAAAGTCTGCATCCTGGTGCACACGCATCCGGACGGGGATGCCGCGGGAAGCGGCCTGGCGATGCTTTCTTATCTGTGCGAAAAACTCGGGAAAAACGCCTTCCTGGTCGTTCCGGACAGCATTCCCTCCACCCTCGCCTTCATGGATGGAGTCCATCAGGCGGTCGATGCATCCGCAGAGCCGGACAAGGCTGCGGAAATCATCTCGACGGCTGATCTGCTGCTGATCCAGGACCTCAACAGGCTGAACCGTACCGAACAGCTGGAAGCGGCTGTCCGCAGCTCCGGGGCGACGAAAGTCCTCATAGACCATCACATGAACCCGGACAGGGAAGCGTTCGACATCGTTTTTTCCGAGCCTGAACGCTCTTCCACCTGCGAACTGCTGTATTTCATCCTCAGGGAACTCGAGGGCGGAGCCGTCAACACGCTTCCCGCCAGGTGCCTCTCCAGCCTTATGACCGGCATGATAACCGACACGAACAATTTCGCGAATTCAGTCAGACCGGACACCCTCCGCATGGCTGCGGAACTGCTCGAGGCCGGAGTGGACCGCGACGGGATACTCCAGCATCTGTACAACGAAGACAGGCGCGAGCGCATTTTCGCCTTTGCGGACATGGTTTCTTCCCGCACCGTCATCCTCCCGTGCGGGCTCTCCTATATGATAATGACGGAAGAGATGGAAAACGGATACGGACTTCTGGAGGGAGAAACGGAGAGCCTCGTGAACATTCCCTTGAAAATCAAGGATGTAAAAATGAACGTCTTCCTCCGGGAAGAAGGCGGACTTTTCCGCGTGAGCATACGCTCCAGGCGCGGATGGTCGGCAAGGAAGATGGCGGAGACCCTCTTTCACGGAGGAGGACACGAGCTGGCGGCAGGAGGAAAACTCCGCTGGCCGGACGATATTCCCGCGAGGGAAGCGGCAGAAGACTTCATCCGCACTGTCGCGGCACGATTTCTGCGGGAGACGACAACGCTTTAGATTATGAAACGATCATTCATTATAACCGCGATATCCATTCTGGCACTCGCCTCGTGCGCCAGGCAGAACACGGCCGGCCTCAACGACGACGCCAGCCTGTTCTTCGAATCATGGATTTCCCACAATTACCCGGCTGCTGCCAGAACGACCCTCGGCGCATATGTGCTTGAAGAAACCGCAGGCACCGGAGATCCCGTGGGAGACAGCATCTTCGTCAGGCTGAACTACAACAGCCACACCCTCGACGGAAATCTTTCCGCATCCACCAGCGCGGCCCTCGCCAGGCAGAACGGCAATTACTCCAAGACCAGCTATTACGGCCCCGTCGTCGCCTACAGGGGCGAGGAGTTCGAAAATCTGCCCGCCGGGGTGGAAGAGGCCATATCGACCATGAAGAAAGGCGGACGCAAGAAGGTTGCGATTCCCGGATGGCTCAGCCAATCGGAGCGTTACAGCAATCCTGACGATTATCTCAAGAAATGCTCCGGCACCGACAAGATTTACGAACTGGAAATAGTCGACGCCTTTTCGGACGTGGAACGGTGGGAGAAGGATTCCCTTGCCAGGTTCATCGCAGCCAACTACCCCGCTGCAGCCGAGGATGAAATCGGCGGCTTCTACTATGTCTCCCTGATCCCGGGCGACCAGAGCAAGACCTTCCCGTCCGACACCGCCGTATATATCAATTATACCGGCAGGCTCCTGAACGGGATGGTGTTCGATACCAGCATCGCGGATACAGCGGCCGTCTGGAAACTGAGTTCGTCTTCCTCCTCCTACGGGCCGAAACGGATAAACTGGTTCGACGAGGATGGCGGCAAGGATTACACCTCCATCACCATGGGAGATTCCGACAGTTCGACCAGCCTCATCGAAGGCTTCTCCTATGCCCTGAGCAAGATGCATCCTTACGAAAAAGGCATCTGCTTCTTCTGGTCCGGGCTGGGATATTCCTATTCCGGGCAGGGATCTTCCATCCCGGCGTACTCCCCTCTCTGTTTCGAAATCGAACTGACGGATAACGAATAGCATGGCGGCAGCAGTACAGGGAAAGGCTCCCACCGAGCTTGAAACCAGGAAAATAAGCACGCTGCTGAAAGAATACGCGGTCCCCGGCATAATCGCCATGACCGCGAGTTCCCTGTACAACATGATCGACAGCATCTACATCGGCCATATAAAAGATGTAGGCGCTCTCGCCATCTCCGGAATCGCAGTCACCTTCCCCATAATGAATCTCGGGACAGCCATCGGCACCCTCGTGGGAGTGGGCGCTTCAACCCTGGTTTCCATGCTGCTCGGGCAGAAGAACTATGTGACGGCGAACAAGGTGCTGCCAAACGTGGTCACACTGAACGTGGTGCTGGGAGCGTTGTTCTCGATACTGATTCTCGCATTCCTCAAGCCCGTACTCTTTTTCTTCGGAGCCAGCGAAGCTATCTATCCGTTTGCAAGGGATTACATGGTGATAATCCTCGCGGGATTCATCATCTCCCACCTGTATTTCGGGCTGAACGGGATGATACGTGCGACCGGGAATCCCAAACTGGCGATGGGGCTCACCCTGTTCACGGTGATTTCAAACGCCATACTCGACCCCATTTTCATCTTCTGGCTCGGACTCGGAGTCAAGGGAGCCGCCATAGCCACCGTCATCTGCCAGGCCATGTCGCTGACGTACAGCATCATATACTTCTCTTCCGGAAAGAATGTAATCCACTTCGGCAAGCGCATCTTCGGCTTCAGCGCCAAGATTGCCAGGACCTCCATGGGGATAGGGCTCGGGCCGTTCCTGATGAATACCGCGGCCTGCCTGGTGTCCATGTTCATCAACCAGCAGCTGCGTCACTACGGAGGCGACCTTGCAATCGGAGCCTACGGAATCATCAACCGCATCGGATTCCTGTTCATTATGGTAATCATGGGTATCAACCAGGGGATGCAGCCGATTGCCAGCTACAACTACGGCGCCGGCAAGGGAAGCCGCGTAAAGGAAGTCTACTGGCTGAGCGTGAAGCTGGCCACCATAGTCTGCCTCGCGGCCTTCATTATCTTCGAACTGCTGCCGGGCCCTGCCGTTTCCATGTTTACGAATGACGCCGAACTGAAGGGGCTCGCCGTACACGGGATGCGCAAGATGAACTTCCTCTTCCCCATCATCGGCTTCCAGATTATCAGCACGAACCTGTTCCAGTGCCTCGGGATGGTAAAGAAAAGCGTATTCCTCTCCCTCAGCCGCCAGCTCATTTTCCTGCTGCCCGCACTTTACCTGCTGCCTCTTGCCTTCGGGATCGAAGGGGTCTGGCTCAGCTATCCGGCATCCGACGTGCTTGCGTTCACCTGCACCGTAATACTCGTAATACGACTCCTCCGCCAGCTTGAAGACAGTGACAATCAGAAATAAGAAATACGTGTATGCAGCCCTGGCGGCGCTGGCGGTGATTATTGCCGCCATCCTGCTCATCCCTGACGGCCGGAAAAACCCCGGAACAAGGGTCCAGAAAGGCATCAACGCAGTGCTCACCAACGAGATGTCGGACAGCCACGCGCTCGCCAGGATGGACAAGGACATCAGGTTTTTCATGCAGCGCTGGCAGATCCGCGGAATGGAAGTCGCGGTGATGCGGAACGATTCCCTGCTGTTCGCAAAAGGTTACGGCAAGGCCGATGAAGACGAGCCTATGCGCCCCGGAACCATTATGAGGGTGGCTTCCGTCAGCAAGCTCATCACTGCCGCAGGCATAATGAAACTGGTTGAAGACGGCAGGCTCAAGCTTACAGATAAGGTTTTCGGTCCGTCCGGCATACTCAGCGACACTCTCTTCACGAACAATATTACCGACAAGGCTTACTTCGACATCACCGTCGAGCAGCTTCTCCGCCATGAAGGGGGGCTTACCATACGCCGGGGCGACCCCATGTTCCGCTCCCGGGACTGGATCACCATCTACCGGCTCAAGGAAGCGCCCGACCAGGACATGCTTACATCCATCGCAGTCCGCAAGCGCCTCGGATACACTCCCGGCAAGGGGCACGAGTATTCCAACTTCGGATATCTGCTGCTCAGCATGATTATCGAGCGCACTACCGGCACCGACTACGAACAGTGGATGCTCCGGAACGTTCTGGAGCCGGCCGGATGCGAGGATTTCCACCTCGCCTACAATTATTATGAGCAGAAGCACCCGGGAGAAACCCGCTACTATATGCAGGACAACGATCCCAAAGTGCCGGAATATACCGGCAGCGCCGATTCTGTGGTGCGCTGCTACGGAGGAAACGACATCCGGGGATTGAAAGGTGCCGGCGCATGGGTATGCTCCGCACCGGAACTCGCCCGCTTCGTGGCATCCATAGACGGGAAACCGGGCGTTCCCGACATCCTGGGCAAAAAGAGCGTTCAGGAGATGACCACCTTCAGCAACGACCACAAATTCGGCCTCGGCTGGAACAGCGTCGATCCGAAAAAAGGATGGCTGCGCACCGGCTCCCTTTCGGGCACCAGCGCCTACGTAATGCTTTATCCCGACGGAGAATGCTGGATTCTGATATCCAACACACATGCCTGGAAAGGCCCCAAATTCTCACGCATCACCGGCAACTTCATACAGCAGTGCCGCCAGCGCTTCAGCGCCAAACTGCCGAAGCAGGATCTGTTTTCGGAGAGATAACTTCCTACTCCACCCTGATTTCATCGATGAAGATGAAGGAGGGGCTGCCGGAACCCGGGTGCCATGCGGGAATGGGACCGGGATTCAGAGCTCTCAGGCGCACAAACCTTGCACGGACCGAAACCGGGAAGGAGCAGTCCCAGATTTGGACGTTCAAATCGTCAGTGGCGATTTCCGGAGATGCAGAACACGCTTCCGACCAGGCGATTCCGTCGTCCGAGATATCGAATATCACCTTCGACGGCATCCATATCCAGGAGCGGGCATCCTGGCAGAACCCTGCCCCAAGAAGGCCGATATCCCGTACCGACCTTAAATCTATCACGGCCTCGAAGTCCGTTCCCTGATAGCCCTGCCAGCCTCCGGTGCGCCAGTTAAGCCCTCCGCGCCGGTCGTCTATAAGGGCTTCCGGACCGCCTGCGGTGTAAGACCTGCTCACGCGCGAGAGAACGCTTATGTTCCGGTCGGAATGTATCCTGTACACCCTGCTGCGCGTAATGACGCTTTCGCCTGCATCGGTCCGGGAAAAAGCTTCCAGCGTGCAGGTCTTCCGGATGGTGAACGGGCCTTCATACGGACGGAAATCTCCACCGTCCACACGGAAAAACACTGCGCCCTCCCCTTCCAGGCCAACCTTCAGCGAATCGGCGAAGATATCGTTCTCCATAATGAAAACCGGGCTCGTGACCAGCCTGCGCACGGCAGTATCCGGAGCCCCGGTCCGACCCGGGCAAACGGGATACAGCCCCAGGGAACTCAGCACATACCATGCAGACATCTGTCCGCAGTCGTCGTTGCCGCAGAGCCCGTCCGGCGCAGAGGAATAAAGGGTTTCCATTATCTGCCGCACCCGTTTTTCCGCCTTGTCAGGCCTGCCGGCGGCATTGTAAAGATAAGGAATATGGTGGCTGGGTTCGTTTCCGTGGGCATACTGCCCGATGCAGCCGGTAATGTCAGCCTGGGTGCGGCCGGTATTGCCTTCCGGCCCGTCGAAAAGCGCATCGAGTTTCTTTTCAAATGCATCCCTGCCGCCCATCGCCCCGATCAGGCCGTCGATATCGTGAGGCACGAAAAAACTGTACTGCCAGGAATTCGCTTCCGTATAATTGTTGTTGACTTCCCGGGGATCGAAGGGCGTGTACCACCTGCCGTTCAGACGGGCGCGCATAAATCCCGAAGAAGGGTCGAACACGTTTCTCCAGGCTTCGCTGCCGCGCATGTAATACGCATAATCTTCCGTTTTGCCGAGATACGCCGCCACCTGCGCCACACACCAGTCGTCGTAGGCGAATTCCAGGGTCTTGGAAACGCTCTCGTGCTCGTCGTCCGCCAGCACGAAGCCGTTGCGGCGGAAACTCTCCATTCCGTGTTCCGGCCGCATCGAGGAGGCTTTCATGGCCTCGTAGGCCTTCTCCACATCAAATCCGGTGATTCCCCGCGCTATGGCATCCGCAATGACCGGAGCGCTGTTATATCCTATCATGCAGTCGGTCTCGTAACCGGAGAGCTCCCATACGGGTAGTTTTCCGTTTTCCTCATAAATGGAAATCATCGTCTTTATGAAGTCGACGGTCCGCTCCGGCTCGATCATGCAAAGTAGCGGGTGCTCGCCACGGAAAGTATCCCACGTGGAAAACACCGTATATCGCTCCCAGCCTTCTGCCTTGTGCACCTTGCCGTCCATCCCGCGGTAGCGACCGTCGGAATCGCTGTAGAGGGAAGGATGGATTCCGGTATGGTAGAGTGCAGTATAGAATCTGCGCCGGTGCTCTTTGTCCTTATAAGGGCATCTGAGTTTGCCCAGATACTGCTTCCATGCCTTTTCCGTACTCCGCAGGACTGCATTGAACGACGCCGGATAATCAGTATGGAGATTGGCTTTCGCCGCATCTTCGCTTACACTGGAAATGGCCGCACGCACGGTAACCTTCCGCTCCCTGAAAGAAAAAACAGCCTTCGTGCCCGAGACGGCAGCTTCTCCCGGAGCGGAAAACTCCATATAGAAATAAACCGTCTGCCTGCGGGCCCAGCTGGATGAAACCCTCTTGCCGCTGCACCATCCGGGGCCGGTATGAAGGATTCCTTCTTCGAGATAATCCCGGTGCCGGAGATCGACTGTCAGTTTCGGCCCCACACCTGCATCGAAGGCATATTCGTGCACGCCGCAGCGTCGCCCGACCGTCATCCTGGCCAGCACTCCGGCATCCTCGAGATACACTTCATAGTATCCCGGCGAAGCCTTTTCGGTGCTGTGAGAAAAGCGCGAAGGGCCGTCTCCCGGCGTGACAAGAATGTCGCACCAGTCGTCACAGCCGGTACCGCTCAGATGGGTATGGCTGAATCCGAAAATCAGGCTGTCGCTGTAATGATATCCGCTGCATCCGTCCCAGTCGCCGCTCCGGGGCCTGGTGTCCGGACTCAGCTGCACCATTCCGAACGGATACACCGCCCCGGGGAAAGTGTGCCCGTGCGCATCCGTGCCGACCATCGGATCGGCAAGCGACAGCACCGAAGCAAGGATCAGGAAAAGGACAGTCACATCTACATCGATTCTATGACCTCTTTGTTCGCAGCTGCCACGCGTTCTGGAATCAGCTTGTCGACTTTGCGGTCGTATGTCATCAGGCCGTTTAGTTCACCTTCCACGTCGGTGGTCTGGGTATATACGGCAGCTGCGCATCCTTCCTTCACGATTGGCAGGAGCTGCTTCAAATACTCTTCGTATTTAACGGTAACCTCCTCGGTGGTAGGCAGTTGCACATAGCCCCAGTTGCGGTCCCCTACCCAGGTATGCCCCTTTACGGTAAGGCCTATGCCTCCGAACTCACCGAGTACGTTCACCAGCTCCGGATCCCAGATGCGCATCTTCGGATAGGGATAGTGATGGCTGTCAAGTATGTCTCCCACGCCTCCGGAAATCCAGTTTCCGCCGGAAGCCATGTTCACCAGCCTGGTCGGGTCGAGTTCTTTGGTAAGGTCAACCACGCCTTTGGTGTCGAACTGCCCCCAGGCCTCGTTGAAAGGCACCCAGACGACGATGCAGGGGTTGTTCCTGTGCTGTTTTACTATGTCCGTCCACTCCGCGGTGAAATTCGCCCTCGCTTCAGCGCCCAGCTGGTCCGAGAATCCGGCGTCGTAGACATCTTTGCCCTGGCCCCATTCTTCTTTTTTGCATCCGGACACGCAGGGCATATCCTGCCATACAAGAACGCCCAGCTGGTCGCAGTGGGTGTACCAGCGGGCAGGCTCTACCTTCACGTGCTTGCGAATCATGTTGAAACCGTAGTCTCTGGTGCGTTCCACGTCATAGCGCAGCGCCTCGTCGGTGGGAGCGGTATAAAGCCCGTCCGGCCACCATCCCTGGTCGAGGGGTCCGAGCTGGAACAGGGGTTTCCCGTTCAGGGCCATGCGCTTGTGGGAATCAGCGTCCGTAACGACCGTAATCTCCCGCGCAGCGGTGTATCCGTCCACCGCGTCGAGTTTCTTTCCGTCTTTGACAAGGGTCAGCCTGAGGCCGTAAAGGTAAGGGCTCTCCGTATCCCAGAGCTGCAGCTGGCCGGGTTTCAGAACAGCGGCTTCACCGGCCTTCACCGTAGCGCTTGCGAGAACGGTATTCCCGGGTTTTTCAGCGCTGTAGCCCACTCCCCCTTCGAGCAGTTCCACCAACACTTCACCTTCACCCTCAACCGCAGGGGTCACCCTGATGCAGCCTTCTTCCAGACTGCAGACGGCATCGTAGCCGGAGATGTGGCCCTTTCCGGGCACGGCCTCCATCCACACCGTCTGCCAGATTCCGCTGACGGCAGTATACCAGATGCCTCTCTTCCACGATTCAAGGATCTGCTTGCCCCTGGGCTGAAGACCGTTGTTCGTGCCATCCAGCACCTTCAGCACTATGGTCTGGCGTCCCCTCTTGAGGAACGGGGTAATATTGAATTCAAAGGCGGTATACCCACCCTTGTGAGTGCCTGCGAGCTTGCCGTTAACCCAGAGTTCGCATGCCCAGTCGACGGCACCGAAATGCAGGATTACGTCCTTGCCGCAGCGCCATCTGCAGGGGATGCGGATCTTCCTGGTGTACCAGAGGGCGTCGTCTCCGGTAAGCCGTCCCTTCACTCCGGAAAGATGCGATTCGAAGGGGAAAGGCACGAGAATCTTTCCCTGCGCAGCAGGCATTACGGCTGCATCGGCGGGGCTGACGGCATACTTCCAGAGGCCGTTCAGGTTGCGCCAGGAGCGTCTGACCATACCGGGACGGGGATATTCCCTGTGCACATTTCCAGGCTTTACGGCATCCGCCCAGGGAGTGCGGATCTTCGGGCCTTCAAGCAGGAAAGACAGCATGCGGGGAGTCTTGGTATAGTCCGTTATGCGCACGAAATCCATGCCGTTTATGCGCACATGGCTGTCGTTTCCGCCGTTGTCGAAGTCATCGCCAACGAATAGCACCTGATCAGGCGTGTACCCGTGCTCGCCAGCATACCGGAGGGCCGCATCATACTTGTTGTATTGTTTGGGTGTGATGTCGAAGGATGTGGTGCCCCCGATGAAAACGGTGTAATCCTTGAAAATCTCTTCCATCTCCGGAAGGATGGCCCCGCGTTTGGCCTTGTCGGGATCGAAAGGCAGTTTGACTTCGATGGGAGCGTCGGTGCCGACGAGGCTGAAGGTCACCATACCGCTGGGATGGAATTCCAGCGGCTTGCCATAATACGAAGTGTAGCCGTATTTTTCGCGGATATAATTGGTCTTTTCGAGAAAGAACGCCGAGTCCACGGGGAAAGAGTCGTCGCGGATCAGTTTGAATTCGCCGTTCTCCACTATGCTTTCCTGCATGCCGTAATTGCCGAGTATCGTGATGGGATACTCCTTCATCTGGTTATAGACACGGCGGCTGTTCCCACCCGTAATCATCACCAGGTCGTAGCGGGTACGAAGCGAATCCAGGAGGGCTCTGTTGTAATCTTCCATCGGAGTCCTGTGCTGGGTGAGCGTGCCGTCAAGGTCGAAACAGATCAGCTTTTTCTGCGCCTGGATCTGCGGACCGCGCAGGAAGACGACTTCCCGGGTGATTTCTTCTCCATTGACGGAAAAAGCGCCGCACAGCAGCAGTGCGATGAAAAGAAAAAGGTTTTTAGTTCTCATGTTGTCAGTGTTTTTACAAAAATAATAAAAAATCACTATCTTCGTGTCCGATGCGTGTACGGTTTATATTTTTCCTGATGCTGCTTTTCTCCCTGCCGGCCTTCGGGCAGCAGGAGGCGGCGGATGTGCAGGAAACCGAGGAACTCCGGGGCGCCTGGCTCGCGACTGTCGCAGGGCTCGACTGGCCCTGCATAGACGACCTGTCTATTATCCAGCAGATACGCCTCGTCGAGCAGATACGCGGGCTCCGGGAACTGGGATGCAACGCACTTTTCTTCCAGGTAGTCAGCAACATGGATGCCCTGTATCCGTCCAGACTGCTGCCCTGGAGCGCGGTGCTTACCGGCACGGAAGGGCGGGATCCCGGCTACGACCCTCTCGCGATTGCCGTGCGGACCGCGCACCAATGCGGAATGCAGGTACACGCCTGGATAAATCCCCTCCGTGTCTGCCGCGACGACACTTCCCCGCATGCGATGAACCACGTCAGCGTGGAGCATCCCGAGTGGGTGCAGAACTATAAGCACAAGCTTTATCTGGACCCCGGTAATCCCGAAGTGGTGGAATTCCTGAAGCAGATTGCAGGAGAGATACTGTCCAATTACGACGTGGACGGCCTGCACATAGATGACTATTTCTATCCCGAGGGCCTTCAGAAGGACGGTGAAGGATGGAAGAACGATATGTACGAACGCTACGGGAACGGGCAGAAACTGGAAGACTGGCGCTACGGCACCATCAACAACGTGGTGCGGGCGCTCTGCGATGCGACCCATGCCGCAGGGCAGCACCTTGTGTTCGGGGTGTCCCCTTCCGGGCGTCTGGTGAACACCTGCAGGCTGTACGCCGATCCGAGGATGTGGGTGAACGAAGGCACGGTGGATTATGTTGCCCCGCAGATCTACTGGGCAATCGGGCGGACGGACGCCGCCGCGTTCGAGCAGGTGCTG